>Ga0155559_1082_pt1 | contig 21501 bp, 16 predicted proteins | sample RifCSPhighO2_12_FD_107216 | JGI IMG/M metagenome (GOLD analysis project Ga0155559, IMG submission 107216) | Legionellales bacterium RIFCSPHIGHO2_12_FULL_35_11
ATGTTTTTTTAACTCACCATAGTGGTGACTATGCCTTCGTCAAAAAAACATGAAAAAATCTTTAAAATTCAGTACATTAGTCATTCTCGCTACGATCTCAACTGCTTTTTCTAGGATTAATAAAAACTGCCGCTATGCTATCAAGACCATTTTTATTAGCATCATCAATTTCATCACAACTATCTTTCCTTTCAATAAAGCACATAATTGACCTAGTAATTAGTCCTATCGCATATGCTGAACTTAGCGTTGCTGCAATAGTTAATGATGCTATCACAAGTGCCCCACAAGTCACTGTCATTTCTATTTGATTTTTAATATGTAACTCAAATAAAAGTAATGCTCTAAGTAATTGAATTATAAAAGCCAGCAAATAAATAGCAGCCAGAATGAAAAAACCTACTGCCAATCCTGAAAAAACAACTGGTGTAACTATTAAACCAATAAATTGCCCAATTATGCAATCATCACTTGAAAAAGGACTTAGCAAAATTCTTCTATAATGAGATATTAACTCTGAAAACATTTTAATATTTTTATAAATAATCTTTACATTAAGTGTAGTCGATATTTATAAAATATTTAATAGTTCTTTTGTAGCTTTTGCCAATGTAAAATATAAATCTTTTCGGGAGCTACCAGACAAAGCGTGCAAATGCATATCAATTGTAGCTTGATCCCCACGCTTGATAGGTCCGGTTAAAGCTGCTTCCGCTGATTTTAAATTAATTAAATTATTTAGAGTCCCTGACATTAACGATGTAGTGATATTTACCGCCATCTCTCTGTCTATTCCTGATTCTACTAAAACTTCAATTGATTGCTTGGCCATAGTTAATAAATAATTTGATGCAAACACTCCTGCGCTATGATAAAGAGCCTTTTTATCTTTATTCACCAAATACACAATCGACCCAATGCCTACGAATAATTTTTCTAAAAATGGAATAGCAAACAGATCCCCTTCCAAAGCACAATATGTCCCGGGATATTCAGCAACACTTTTTTCTGGTATTACAAAACTCCGCATCGGATGCACACTGGCAAGCAAACAATTTTTTTCACGTAACAATTCCAAATATTTTGAAGATAAAACACCGCTACAATGCACTACTATATCATTTGGCTGAATATTTTTATTCTCACTAAACAGTTGAGCTGCAGGTATAATGTATTCATCTGCGGTTGTTATAAATGTAATATTTGCATGCGGTAAATCGGCTATTGACGAACAATATTCCCCTGAGCCAATAAATTCTATCGCTTTCTTAGCCTTAATCGGCGTTCTATTATATATTCCGCCAATAATACCTAAATTATTTACCACAAATAACTTAGCTAAAGTCTGACCAAGAGCACTCGCTCCAATAATATTTATAGAAAATTTCATTTAACAAAAACTCGCTGCATTCCCAATAAATAATCTCTTTGATTTTAACCAACCTTCTTCATTTATTTCACCAACACCAAGGAACCGCATTTCTCCACTATAAATTCGCACCAAACCAATATACTGCTCACTAGGAATGGTAGAATGAATAACTTTCCCCTGAAAAATTTCTAATACTTCCAGAGGCGATAAAATTACTTGTCGTAATCCTAATATAGCTCTATCAGCTGGCAATAAAATTTGCGTAAGCTCGCTTTCTGCCTTTGACTCTAATTCCACTAAAGTATACATTTTTTCATCTGCAAAACCTGCAGTATAAGTTCTATTAAGCTTAGTCACATGCGCATAAGTTCCTAATTTTTCACCAATGTCCTCAATCAAGGTCCTAACGTATGTACCTTTGCTGCAAAATACTGTTAAATTAAAATATTTACCTTCAAAACTATCCAACTTTATATCATATATCATGATATCTCTTCTTTTTCTCTCTATATCTATACCCTTTCTGGCAAATTTATATAAAGGCTGTCCCTGATATTTTAAAGCAGAAAACATTGGTGGAATTTGTGAAATATTACCAATAAATGATGATAAAATTGTATTTAGCTCTAATTTAGAAATTGAAAAATTATTATTTTGAGCGACAATTTCGCCCATCGCATCACCAGTATTAGTTTTAGAACCAAAACAACCTTCGACCTCATAACACTTATCAGCATCAAGTAAAAATTGTGATATTTTTGTAGCTTCGCCAAAACAAATTGGCAACATTCCTGTTGCCATAGGATCTAAGCTTCCAGTATGACCAGCCTTCTTTGCTTTAAAAATTCGCTTAACTTTTTGAAGAACTGCATTTGAAGATAAATCTTTCGGTTTATTTAATAAAATAATACCATCTATATTCTTTTTAAGAGTTAAATTATTGCTCATCGTCTGTTTGGTCGTTAACTTCATCTATTAACCTACTCAAACGATTCGCGTATTCTATAGATTTATCATGGACAAAATTTAACTCAGGAACCGTTCTAAGTGTAGATGTTCTAGCTAGTGCTGTACGAAGAAAACTTTTAGCCGAGTTTAAAATAACACTTGTTTCCTCAGGATCCCCGTTAAACACAGTAAAATATACTTTTGCATAACTCAAATCCTTAGAAACTTTAACTGCAGAAATCGTAATAAAACCAGGTAATCTAGGATCCTTAATCTCTTTCTGAATAAGCTCAGCAAGTTTCCTTTGAATCATTTCTGCTATTCTGTCTGTTCTCTTAAAATCACTCATATTTAAATATTTTAGATTTCTCGTTTTATTTGAATTGTTTCAAAAACTTCAATTAAATCACCTACTTTAATATCATTATAGTTTTTTACTCCAATACCACACTCAATGCCTTGTTTTACTTCAGACGCATCATCTTTAAATCTACGTAACGACTCGAGAGTTCCATCATAAATAACAACATTGTTTCTTAACACACGAATCGGGTTATTGCGCTTAATAACACCCTCGACTACCATACAACCAGCAATGGCTCCAAGCTTTGGTGAGCGGAAAATATCTCTAACCTCGGCAATACCAACAATCTCTTCTTTGAAAGTCGGCGCAAGCATTCCACTTAAAGCGCCTTTAACCTGATCAACTATATCGTATATAACACTAAAATAATGTATAGAGAAAGACTCTTGTTCAGCTAATTTTTTAGCACCAACATCTGCACGCACATTAAAACCAATTAGCAACGCATTGGATGCTATCGCAAGTTGTGTATCTGATTCAGTTATACCGCCAACACCATGGGCAATAACCTCAACCTTAACTTCATCATTAGATAACTTAGTAAGAGCATCCGCTATCGCTTCTACAGAACCCTGCATATCTGCTTTTAAAACGATATTTAATGTTTTTAGATCTGATGCTGCTAAATTTTCAAAAATTCCCTCTAATGAAGATTTTTGCCGTCTAGCTAATTTAACATCACGGAATTTACCTTGTCTAAATAAAGCAACTTCTCGTGCTCTCTTTTCATCACTTACAACAATTGCATCATCACCAGCATGGGGAATTGCTGATAATCCTTGAATTTCAACTGGAATTGATGGGCCAGCACTTTCAACCTGATCTCCATTATCACCAATCAAAGCTCGCACACGTCCGTATTGCAATCCAGCTAAAATTATATCACCACGCTTTAATCGCCCACTTTGGACAAGAATTGTAGCAACAGGCCCTCGACCTTTATCCAATCTAGACTCAATAACAATACCCTTAGCTGAACCTTCATTATGCGCTTTAAGCTCAAGAACTTCCGATTGTAATAATATAGCATCCAATAAACTATCAATGCCTTCACCTGATTTAGCTGAAATATTAACAAACATAGTATCACCACCCCAAGATTCGGCAATAACCTCGAGGGTAGATAGTTCATTCATCACTTTCTCAGGATCCGCGCCTGGTTTATCAATCTTATTTACCGCAACAATAATAGGGACCTTAGCTGCACGCGCGTGCATAATAGCCTCTACAGTTTGTGGCTTAACACCATCATCAGCTGCAACTATCAAAACAACAATGTCAGTTACCTTTGCACCACGTGCACGCATAGCTGTGAAGGCTGCGTGACCAGGGGTATCCAAAAATGTTATAACGCCTTTATCAGTATTAACATGATAAGCACCAATATGCTGCGTTATACCACCAGCCTCACTGGAAACCACTTTAGTTCGTCTAATATAATCTAAAAGAGAGGTTTTACCATGATCAACATGGCCCATTATAGTAACAACAGGCGCCCTTGGTTGCTCCTCACCCTCTGTAAAGGCATCATTTTCTAAACTATCTTCAATTTCATTTTCTTTTAGAACGAAAGCTTTATGGCCCATTTCCTCAATTATAATGATAGCCGTTTCTTGATCTATAACTTGATTAATAGTCGCCATAGCGCCAAGTTGAATCATAATTTTAATAACTTCTGCAGCTTTAACTGACATCTTTTTAGCTAAATCTGCCACTGTTATAGTTTCAGGAACATGAATCTCACGAATAGTAGGTGCTGTAGGTTTTTCAAATTGATGAGTAATGCTCTCTTCTGCTTCACGGTATCTATCTGATTTATCGCCTTTTCTTTTTTTAGGTTTATGTCTTCTAGCAAAACCTCCATTTTCATCCATATTTTCCTGAGGGACGCTAATATGCTTGGATTTTTTACCTTTACGCTTATAGTCTGAATCATCACTATCTTTAGAATCATCTTTCGTTTTATATGCTTTCTCTGGCTTAGATTCTCTTTTTTTCTCCGAAGGAGCAGCTTCCGATTTAGAAAGTAACTCTATTTTTTCAACTACGCCAATTGTATCTGAAATGACAGCTTCTTTTGCTATTACTTCTTGCTCATCATGCTGGGCAATTTCACTAGATTTTTCCAGTTTTTTTTCAACAACTTCAAGCTCATTATTTTCTGTAATTTTTGCCTGGGTTACATCGCCTGACTCAATTGTCTCTTCTACTGTTATTTCTTCAGAGATAATATTTTCTGGCTCTAACTCTTCAACTATTTCATCAATTGATTCTTCAGATGGGGCATTGATATAAACACGCTTTTTCCGAACCTCAATATTAACCTTCTTCCCACTGTTAACATCATGACTTGCTACTTGAGAAACACTTTTTCTCTTAAGAGTAATCTTTCCAGAAGAAGATGTGTTTGTATTACCTGAGCGGCTGCTATTTAAGTGGCTAAGCAAAATCCTCTTTTCTTCTTCATTGATTTTTTGTGCTTCATTAGCAATTGTCAAACCAGCTTCTTGTAGGTGAGTCAATAAACGCTTAACAGGAATACCGACTACCTGAGCTAATTGTTTAACTGTCACATCCACCATAATTTATTCCCCTCTAAACAGCTATATTTTAAGCTGCTATTTGCGTGTCTATTGAAACCAAGGCTCTCTTGCTTTCATAATTATTTCACCGGCTTTTTCTTCTGTCATGCCAGGAATATCCAACAATTCATCTATTGATTGTTCAGCCAACTCTTCAGTATTAGTTATACCGATACTAATTAATTCTTTGGCTAAACCAGCTGTTATTCCTTCAATAGATGTAAGCTCTTTACTAATAGATTTCTTTTTATCATCATTTGAACTTAATGCTTGGGCTAGTAATTTGTTATTAGCGCGATTTCGTAGTTCTTCGACGATTTCTTCATCAAACTCTTCGACGGCTAATAATTCTTCTTTTGGAACATACGCTATTTCTTCTAAAGATGTAAAACCATTTTCAATAAGAACCGTTGCTATTTCTTCATCGATATCTAGTGTATCAACAAACAAGCTCTGAATTTTCTGCGACTCTTCTTGGCTTTTACCTTCAAACTCCTCAGCTGTCATTACATTTAATGTCCAACCTGTTAGCTGGCTAGCTAGCCGGACATTTTGTCCATTTCTACCAATAGCTTGCGACAGTTGCTCTTTACTAACAGCAAGATCCATAGTATGCGAGTCCTCATCCACTACTATAGATGAAATATCTGCAGGAGCCATCGCATTAATTACTAACTGTGCTGGGTTGTCATCCCATAGAATGATGTCTACTCTTTCACCGCCTAACTCACTTGATACTGCTTGAACTCGAGCTCCTCGCATACCAACACATGCGCCAATAGGGTCAATGCGTCCATCGTTAGTTTTAACAGCTATCTTAGAACGATTTCCTGGCTCACGAGCAGCAGCTTTAACTTCAATAATATTTTCGCCAATTTCAGGAACTTCAATTCGAAATAATTCCACCAACATTTCTTTCTTTGTCCGGCTAACAAGTAATTGTGGGCCACGGGCATTTTCAGGAATATCATATAAATAAGCCCTGACTCTATCATTAGTGCGAAACATTTCTTGCGGTAGCATTTCTGTCCGAGGCAAAAAGGCTTCTGCTTTGCCACCCAAATCAATAATAATATTATCTCTGGTAACTTTCTTTACTGCTCCATAAATAAGCTGACCTAATTTTGCTTTAAATTTATCAACTACCAATTGTCTTTCTGCTTCACGAATTTTCTGAAAAATAACATGTCTTGCAGTCTGAGCAGCAATCCTACCAAATTCAATGGATTCAATTGGTTCTTCTATGTGATCGCCGAGCGCAGCATTTGATTTCTTCTCTTCAGCTTGTTCGATTGTTAACTGCCTATCCGGGAATTCTAACTCATCATCAGCGACTACATCCCAGTAACGAAAAGTTTCATAATCTCCTTTCCTATGATCAAGGACAACTCTAACTCCAATATCAATGCTGGATAATTTACGAGTTGCCGATTCAAGAGCCGCCTGAATCGCATCAAATACTACTTCTTTACTTACGCCTTTCTCATTAGATAGTGCCTCAGCAACTAATATTAACTCTTTACCCATTACTTGCCTCACTTAGATATCAAGATTGCCTTTACAATGTCAGAAAAAAGAAAACTCTGCTCTTCTTCATCAACTTGAAGTTTTAAAATTTCAGAATCAGCTGATAAAATATTACCTGTAAACTTTCGTCTTCCTAAAACAGGTTTCACCAATTTTACTTCTACTTGCTCACCAACAAAGCGTTTATACTGCTCAATATAAAACAATGATCTTGGAATTCCGGGAGAAGATACTTCTAAACTATAATTTCCAGAAATTGGGTTTTCTACATCCAAAAGAGAACTAATACGATAACTTGCTTGCTCGCAATCTTCAATCCCTATGCCTTCTGGTTTATCAATATATACTCGTAATAAAGAATGTCGGCCTTGTGTTAAATATTGGCAACCCCAAAGTTCATAACCCATATCTTCCAGAACTGGTTGAAGATAATCTTCAATTTTCTTCTGTATCATAAACTAACTCCTAACCTCTTGAGTGTGTAAATTTAACTCAAGAAAAATTTTAGGATAATAAAAAACCCCATAAATGGGGCTTTAAGAAATTGGTAGCGGGGGCAGGATTTGAACCTACGACCTTCGGGTTATGAGCCCGACGAGCTACCAGGCTGCTCCACCCCGCGTCAACTGAAGGCAAGTATACTGTGATTCCTTGGTTCAAGCAAGCTATTTTACAAGCTTTTCGAAAATAAATTATTTTTACTTTAACTTTCTGAAAGAAACGAACCTAAAAATCAGCTTGTATTTTTTTTGAATACATGCAACAATGTATTAATTAAAATCATTAGTGAATATTAAAAGGCAATTTGATGAATTTTTCCTGCCTATCTGGTTGCCACATACTCGTCATTGCGAGGTACGAAGCAAACCAGGGTTCGTAGCTATGTTCCATTTTTCAAGTGCATTGCACAACACAATGGATTGTTAAAAAGAAGTACTACATTCTACAATGTGTTTACAAAATATCAAGGCACAAAAACTAATTTATTTAGTACGAACATGAACCTTCTCAAAAGTCAGTGTATAACAGCCGCCTTAAACCTCCTACCAAAAACAAATGATCCTAGAAAAAGCAGTTGAGATCGTAGCATTCGTAGTAGAGCTCAACTGCTTTTTCTAGGTTAAAGAAGATTTTTTTGTATTGTCTTGCTCTGCTGGCTTATTATCTAAAATGGTTAGATTCAATTCTTTTAATGAAAAATTTTTCTTAGACATTTGTTCATATAATAGTTGTACATTTTCAGCTCGTCCTTTACCAAAAAAACCAAATTTTTTATTTTTATACCATGGATCATTTACTCTGTTTTTGAATGTAACAAAATTATGCATATACCGACTAATTTCTTCAAATTTGTCATCCTCATTACCTTGCTCTTCTGTTAATCTTTTCATTTCCTTAATCATGCATTTTATTCCATAACTATTTGTCTTTTCAAAAGCTTTTTCAAATTTTTTTAATATGTCTTTTAAAGGTAACATGTCTTTTAAAGACATTTCTTGCTCATTTTGTGATTCTGAAGATGATATATCATTTTCAGTGACTGAATCCTTAGAAGTGACATTATTCTTATTTAACGTTTGCGCCTCGGCCACTTCATATGTTTCATTCGAATTATCGGCCGACGAATTTGGTTCAGTTTGATTTACATTAATTTGGTTGTTACTTGGTGCCATGGTCTGATTGAGATTATTCTCTGCTTTATTTAGTTCATCCATTGTTAATAAATGAATATTCTTATTCCAACTCGTATTATGCGACTTAATCTTTTCCGCTACATACTCATTAAACATGCTATCAGGACCGAAAATTTTTTTATATCGATTAAATGCATCTAAGTTTGTTTGTGCCACTTCCCAAGCATTCATTTGAATGTTATAAATGACTTTAAATTTATCTTTTTCGCCAATTCTTCGATCAATTACAGCTTCAGCAATTTTAGCATATGCATTTATTTTTGCTTCCGCACTAAATTTTCCACTAACAGGAATCATTGCTTTTAATACCATCCACAATGGGTTCTCATCAAGCTTATCAATTTCAAATGGGTTAAAGTCATCAACTTTCGCAAAATCTGGAAAAGATTCTTTAATTTGATCAGATTCCTTGCCTGTTCCTTCGTGTACATTTGAATAATATTTTTTAATCTTTTCAATACCTGGTACTGTCTTCATTTCAATAATATTTCTTAAAAATTTTGATTGCCTATCATCTGCTGTTCTTGCTAGGGATTGCGATTGCCCCAATATTAAGACTTTTTTTCCCTTCCAATTATTATTAAATTTATCTAAAGGCAAAGATTTGCCTGATTTCTCCCAGTCTTCATATACTCTCTTAGAAACTCTTATTGTGCCTTGAGAATTGTTTAATACTCTTTTCCAATCATGTGTTTCACTATCCTTTTTATATAACCTTAAATCATTTACACAGGTAAATATAACTTGTTTATTAAATATAGCTGCATCCTCTGCGTTTGCTGCGTTTCTCACAAGATTTAAAACACTACTTAAAAATTTTTTTCCAACCGTAATAGAATTTTTTTCTCCATAATCAAAATTTACAGTTTCACCAAACTTACCTCCAGCCTTATACGCTTTACATTCAGGTATTTTTTTCGGATTTAAAGTAAGGTCTACCTGTTTTACAGTAAATTCAGTATCAGTTAACCAAGAACGAGCTTCTCCACCATGCTTGGTTGCCTCTCTATCAGAATCGGTAACTCGTGCATACATCACAGTAGTCTTTTTAGATTTAACGTGATCATTAATCATATCTGCAATGTTAAGTTTATCGGTAGAACCGGGAAGACCTAGCTTGGCAAATGTTTCAGGTATAACTAAATTAATCTTTTCATTATCTTTAACTGCAGCAAAAAGATCTTGTTTAACTGATTTTAAATAGCCATCTGTATATTTTTCAAGATTAGAAATACCAGTATAACCAAGACTCAAAGCATACAAAATAACAAACCTTCTTATTTGTGAAACTTCTCGACCAATTCCACCATCGATAAAAGCTACAATAATACGAGAAGACTCGTCTTCTTCTTTTCCTACAGAGTTAATAGCATGTTCAACCAAGCTATCTTTAGCAAAAGACTTACCAGAAGCGGATGGACCTCCAAAAGGAATAATTAAACGATTTTCTAATTTTCCTGTTTTATCTGCAGAAATTGAAGCATTTATAACAGCATCCATATATTGTGTACTATAACGCTCTTCTTCTAAAGCAGATTGAAATAATTTTAATCCATTCTCCCCAAATAAGTTCTCCATACTCACAGTTGCTTTAATCGCTTGATTATCTTTAATTAGCTCATTTCTATCTTGTATTCGCAGAGAAAGTGGTTTGTGCTCATTCTTTTTAGCAAAGAGAGATGTTATAAAGTCAGTTCTTGCAGTTTTAACATTGTCTTGACCTTTTTCTCCATAAAATTTGCTTTTTATCGCCTCAATAACATCTTTAACATCTTTAACATCTTTTATTTTATTAACCTCGTTAACATTATATTGACCTATTTCACTCAATAGTTTTTCTGTTATATTTTCATCTGGACCCATAATTAAATCGCCTATATTTTGAGCTTATGCTACTATATTAGCACATATGATCAAAAATAACACCAAATTATGTCACTTCACACAGGTGGAGTAGACCGCCGAGTCACTGCCATTAAGTTAAGGATTTTGTCATTCCAGCGAAGGCGGGAATCTATCCCTAAAGTGGCACTGTGCCTGCTTAGAAATAGATTCCCGCCTTCGCTGGAATGACAGTGTTTTTCTTAACTTAATGGCAGTGAGGGAACATAGCTACGAACCCTGGAGTTTTTTGCAGGGCTGTCTCATCAAATAATATAGACGGGGCGTAGGTTGGGCCTTGGCCCAACGATAAAAAAGCTGCATTTTTTGTTGGGCCAAGGCCCAACCTACAGGCCAGCATTGATTAATTTGACGCGACAGCCCTGGAGTTTTTTGTAAGTAATGATGAAAATATGGGAAAATTGTGATAATGTGCTAATTTTAGATATGACATAAGTATGTTTTATGCCTGAAGTTATCGATAATACTAGAATATTTAAGAAAGCTGACTTTAAACCATCAGTTAGTGTTAATAAGCTAGCCGAGCTTTTGTCTATACATCCACGCGATTTTAACGAATCTTCAGAAAACATACAAAAAAAAATTGCTCCAATCTTGAGAAAAATTGCAGTTAAACATCTTGGATCGGCGCAAACGCCCAAAGCTAAACAATTTCGTGGAGAACATCTAGCTGCTACAAATATTCCATATAAAAAATACCTTGAGAAACAAAAAATCAATGGCACCTGGGGAACAGATCTTGAAGCGATAGCACTAGGCGAATACCTTAAATACAATGTTGTTGTAACATCTGTAAATTCAGCTAGGGCAGATTGCACATGGTGTCTTCATTTAGAAGGTTTGAATGCACCAACTATTCATCTGTATAATGATAATAACCAACACTGGCAAACAGAACCTGAAAATTTTGTTTTAAAAGATAATAATTGCTTATACAACGCCATTGCTTTAAATATTAAAAATCTTATTTCACCAATCAAACCTACTTCAAACTTATCAAGTCAGAGTTTATTTAAAACAAATGATCGCCAAAAACTAGCGATTCAAAACCAAGTATTAATTCAAAGTGCCATTAATAAAGCTACGCATGACAAGAGATCTCCTGCTGACTTAGCAAATTATTATGAGAAAGAAGAGCAAAGAATAAAAAAACTTTCCTCTGATGAACAAAACCAGATTTTAAATGATTACTATTTTGCTATAAATCTCGCGATGCAAGAAATAGATGATAAAACGACCGAAAGTTTCAATATAGAAACTAATACATCTAGATTCAACTTCCCCATCAGTTGTTGATAATGATTATCATTTGATATAAAATGTCATTTTTGATGTAGAGATGTACTTACATGGCTTCTTTCACTGAATATGTATGGCAAAATTTCTCAGCTTATCCTCCCAGAATAACCTTTAAGAAAATTGTTGAATATGTGATTGCACCATTGTTAGTCATTGGCTCTAGCATTACCCTTGGTTTTTTATGTTTTAGTGGTATTTGGATCTTACTACCTATTCTTCCCTTAGCCATAGCCGGTTTCTGGCTTTCTATTGGCTATGAGGGGGAAATAATCTACAAAAATATTCAGCAAGCAATATATAATTTCCTTAACCCAAACTATGTTAAAGAACAACTGGCAAAAGAATGCTTAGTAGAAATTAATAGTGAGTTACAAGAAATATTTCAATGCCTTGATAAGGTTAATGAGTTAAATAAAAAAATTAAATCATTAAATCATTCGAATCTTGATATTGAGTCAGAGATATCAGACTGCAAAATTTTATATGCAGAAATAAGAAGCTCCATTAATAAAAAGAATACTTCTTGGAAGAAAACATTATCTTATTCTGAATTAAATTTACCTAACGAAGAAGATTTTTATAATGAACTAACTAGTTTACATAAAAACACCAATCAAAAATTAACCATTCCTGGTTACCTACAAATAAAAGATGGAGAATTTATTGGTTTCATAGAAAAATATACGACAAATGTTTCAGACGATATTTTATCTCGCGCAAATAACAACATACCTAACTTTTTTAAATGCTATATCAATTTATTAATTCTAAATAATAAATTTTCTGATACAAATCTTAAACCACAGAGTGAAATAGCAAGGAATAAATCAGATATTAGTTTATCTATATTAGAAAAAGAATTTGCACAAATACTCTTCTCTAAAACAGGGAGTGAATCAAAAAATAATATAAAACAAAATGATAATATACAAAATTTCAAATCCGAATTAAATAGCTTCTTAGCAATACATTACCAAGATGAATGGCAAAAGAAAATTTTACAAAGAACCAGACTTAATAATATTGCAAAAACGTTTGGAGCAATTAGTGGCATTTTTATGGCTCTTGGCACATCATACCTGTTAGTTGAGGCGTTTAGCATAATTCCAGTTATTTCTGCTCTATCTATGAGTATGTTACCAGCAGTTATCATTCCAATGTCAATAATTGCGGGTGTCGCTTTTGTTATAGTTACTTATAATGCCATTGATAACTTAATTAAAGATGACTTATTGCAAAAGCGTGCTACAGCGATTATCACTGATATCAAAAATAATCCAAGCATTTATAACCTATCCAAAGCATTTTTTTTCACTGCTATCTTTACCCTTGCTATTACCCTTACTATTTTTACAGCCGGTACATGGTTAACAATTTTGCGGCACTCAAGGTCACTATTTAGCTGGATAGGTAAAATGCCTGCGGCTTTTGCTGCTGTTATTGCAGGTGTGCTCGGCCTAGCTGCCCTAGCATTTAATATAACTAACTCTGTTAACACAGCAGATGAACTGATTGAATATGCGGAAAGTGAATCTGATAAAAACCATCCATTACATGTAACCTTAATAAAGGCTAATTCAGAGGATAATAAAAAATATAAAGTTGGTCAAAATCTTATTTTAATTAAAAAAGCCGATAAGTATTATATAAATGATAAAAGAGAGAAAAGTAATAAACGCAATACATCTAATTTAACTTACCAAGAAAATGACGCTAATATTAAAATAGCAGACAATGCTTACTTCAGCTTATTTATATTAAATCGCATTGACTTTAATTTTAATGGTGAAAAATCAGAGCTTCATTACAGTATAAAAAACTTAGCTCTGTATTTGGTGATTTCTCTAAATAATACATTAAAAAATAAGGACAAAACATGGGGGCAATTTTTCAATCCATTTCGAATATTTTTAGCAGTTACATATGCTCCTCTTCGTACTCTACTATTTATAGGACATCTATTAAGTATTTGCGCCACAAGCGATCAAGTAGAAGGAATAGAGCAATTTCTCAGTGCTTTTATTGGTTTCATTGCCGAGCTATTTGAAGACCTGCTTTACTTTGTTCATTTTGAGCATGCTCATAATCATGATATTGCCTCATTAACTGAAGCGAGGGCAAAAGGGAAAAGTGAACACGAACATAATAATGACCTGCCAACTAGATTTTTAAGGGACTTTTTATTTTATTCTATTTTTTGCTTGTCAGCTAAGTGGGAGGTAATTTTCGATAAAGATACACCCAACTATTTTAAATATAAAGAAAAAAATCCAAAAGCAAATTACCTATCTTACCTATACTTTTTGTTGGTTGAAAACGCAGAGCAAAAAGAACATTATGAAAACTCATTACATACAGAAATGGAAATTGGGATAAAAGAAGATATTACATTAACTGAATCTGAAAACAAAATCCTGGCGGAATTGCCAGATAATATGGAAGAAGACGAAAATATTTTCCAGCCAAACAAGCATACTGATACTTTACTTAAAGCTTTAGCTGTAGAAAGTAATGCGGATCTACACTCCTTTTGGAGTAAATCTCAGGCACATTCCAGATTATGTAGCTCTATAAGTTGTACTCCACGAGAAGCGACACAAAGTTCCAGATCCAGATATGTAATGGCGTAATTTATATTTTTCCGCCTATCCAGTTGTCACATATTATGATAATTTCGTCATTGCGAGATACGAAGCAACCCAGTGAACATAGCTACGAACCCTGGTTTGCTTCGTACCTCTTAACTAACTTCACAATTTGTACGTAAATTAATCAGCTATTCGTCTTTGCGAACCGTAGGTGAAGCAATCCAGCGGCCTTAAAGTCACTAGATTGCTTCACCTACGGTTCGCAAAGACGAGTGCGAGTTAGTTCGGAACGTTTTTCAGGCCCTGTATACAGGCTCGCAATGACGAATATGTGGCAATCAGATAGGCAGGTATATTTTTGCCGATTTCTAAATTCTTATTTGTAAATAAAATATCAATAGCATTCGTCTACTATTTTGTAGTATCTTGAATATATAGTTGACTAGCACGGAGGTGCGTATGATTAAGTCAGAATTTATAGCAAATATTTCAAATAAAGTCACAAACTTACCAGAAAAAACTATTACTGATAGCATTAATAAATTACTAAGCTTAATGAGTGATGTGCTTGCTAGAAATGAGCGCATCGAAATAAGGGGGTTTGGCAGCTTCTCTCTACATTATCATCCACAAAGAAATGCCCATAATCCAAAAACTGGTGAAAAAGTTCTTACTGCAGATAAATATAGTCCACACTTTAAACCAGGTAAGGAATTACGCGAAAGAATAGATAGCTTTAAAGAGAATTATCCAATAGAAGATGATGAATAGGACTGGACTTTATGACTTTTTCAAAAAGCACTCAAAATTGTCGTCTTTGCGAACAAAGTGAAGCAATCTAGTGACGTTTAAGGGCTCTAGATTGCTTCACTATCGCTCGCAAAGACGCATTTTAGAAGATGCCTTTAAAAAGTCATAAAGTCCAGTAGGATAAATTAAAAATTATTACAAAAAAAATAATGAGTTATAAAAAAGATATCCTAATTTTTATATTAATCAATCTAGTATTTCTACTTGTAGGTATAAAAAGCTATCGAAATACATATAAAATATGGCGTTGGAAACGTAACTTAGGTATTCCTAAGCATCTAAAACATTTCAATAGCCTTGTACAAGATGCAAATGGGTTTGCTATATCTAAAGCGGCAAGAAAAGACATAGATGCACCAGAATATACTTACGGAGAGATCACTTTCACGTCTTTCATTGCGCTCTTATCTCAAGTTAATCCAAATAAAAATACCGTATTTTATGACTTGGGGAGTGGTGTAGGCAAAGCTAATATAGCTTGTGCTATGATATTTGATATAAAAAAAAATATTGGGATAGAGATTTTTAAAGAGCTTCAATCGGCATCTTTAAGGCTTAAAAAACGACTTCTATCTCATCCTAAATATAGTAATTCAGCCAAAAAAATTTCATTTATTAATGGAAACTATTTAAATTATGATTTTAGTGATGCGAATTTAATTTTTATAAATGCAACCGGACTATTTGGTGGCACCTGGGTTGCTTTAAATAAAAAATTAGACGAGTTAACTGAAGAAGTTATTGTTATTACAACGACTAAATGTCTTATATCTAAAAAATTTTATATCAAAAAAGAAACACGGTTAGAAATGAGCTGGGGCGTGGTAAACGCGTTTATCCACGCCCCAGCTCCAAAGTAATTAAACCTAGAAAAAGCAGATTAATACTCCATGCTTGGAGAGTATTCACCAAAACAAGCTAGTGAATTTAATCTTGCGCGATGCAATAAAGCTGCCTGAGCTTTTTCAACATTCTCTGGCTTCCCTTCCCAAATTTTTAAACATTCTTCTTGCAAAGCTCGGCCATAAGAAAAACTTAAATTCCAAGCTTGATATCCAACATGATTAATAGCATTTAAATTTGCAGTTGCTTGTTGAGGCGTTTGCCCACCGGATAGAAAATTGATCGTTGGCACAGCTGGAAATACTGTATTTCTAAAAACACTCAGAGTGAAATCTGCTATTTCTTCTGGGGTACTAAATGTGCCTGAGTCTATTCCGCAAGTAACCATGCTTGGCTTTAATACTATATGCTCTAGATCAACTTGATGAATAAATAGTGCATTAAATAACTCATGCAATACCATTTCACTAGATTCTGCACATTGCTCAATTGAGTGGCTGCCATTTATCAATACTTCTGGCTCAACGATAGGCACAATTCCAACTAACTGGCAAGCTGCGGCATATCTTGCTAACATTTCTGCGCCTGCTTTCATAGCTGTAAGGCTTGGAGTATATTCAGATATAGAATAAACATTACGCCACTTAGCAAACTTTGCGCCTAAAGATTTAAACTTTTCTAACCTCTCAGTTAAGCCATCTAAACCTTGAGTTACTTTTTCATCATGAGTATTTGCTAAAACAGTTAAACCTTTATCGACTTTAATACCAGGTAAAATACCTTTGTCAGCAAATAATTGTGGAACACTTCCACCATTTTTATCTTTATTTTCAAAAGTTTCTTCAAATAAAATAACCCCATTAATATAGTTTTCTATTTCTGGAGCCGTGGCTAACAATACTCTATAGTCATTGCGATTTTGCGCATTATTTTCAAGATTTATGCTTTCAAATCTCTTACCAATAGTACCATTACTTTCATCAGCAGCTAAAATACCTTTGCCTTCCTGTAGTAAATGCTCCATTGTTTTTGATAACTCATCGTAATACATGCAATTTTCTCCTACTTAGATGAAATATATTTTTCACGAATAATATTTTGTGTGGTAAAACCAAGATCTTTTAATTTTTCAAAAGAATCATCAATCATGGCTGGATTACCACATAAATAAACAACATCCTCGAGTGGGTTCAAATTTAGTGTTTCAAACCCACTCTGGACATAACCTTTGTTTTCACGTGGCTCTAGATTAGTTGCAGTTTCTCGGCTTAAATATGCCTGAAAATCCAACTGTGGCTTTAATCTTTCTGCCCAATGTTGAAATTCTTTATTATAGAGAATATCTTCTCGCTTTTGAACACCTAACATGATTACACATTTAAGCTCGGCATTAGCCAGCATTCTTTTTTCCAACTCTGGCAACATGGCTCTAAAAGGAGTTACTCCAGTACTAGTGGCAATTAACACATACCGCTTTGGTGACGCTTCTTTCAAAATAAGCCGACCAAAAGGACCATTTATTTGCAACTCGTCACCAACCTGCAAATTAAATAATAAATTTGTACCAGGGCCATCTGGCACATACCCAGCGGCAAATTCAATCCGGTTGTTATTTTCTGGCGGATTAGCGATACTATAACTACGACGAAAAGTTTTGCCTTCTTGCTCAAAATGTAGGGTTATAAATTGTCCTGGAATATAATTAAAATCTTGTTTGCTTATAAAAGAAAAATGTTTCACACTTGGTGAAAGCATAAATGTGTCGTCTAATACAACGGGGAAAGTGTTGGTCTTCATAATATATTTTACACGAAATTTAAAATCTTCTAATATAGGGGAATTATCAAACATTGCAAGAGATAATTTATGTCTGCCCCTGATTTAATTGCAATGCTTGGCAATTTAAGCCAATCACTCTCGTCCATTAACAATTTATTCGAAGGAATTTCTTATTTATTAGGGCTTACTTTTTTTATATCTGGCATATTCAAATTTAAAGATATGCTAAGTTCTGGTGATGGCGGTGGACAACAAACAGCAGTAGCAACTGGTTACCTTTTAGCTGGTACCGGACTTTTCTTTTTACCTTCATTAATAGACGCCTTTTCTACAACCCTATTTGGTAGTGAGGATAATGTTTTGGAATATTCCGCATCAAATACTTATGATATTTATTCTTCAATGGCGATGCTCATTCAAACTATAGGTTTTATATGGTTTATTCGTGGATGTGTACTTATGGCTCATGGCAGCCATCCTGATCAAGGACAATCAGGAAAAAAAAGTCAAGGAATTAAAGGTTTACTATTTGTTATAGGAGGATTATTAGGAATAAATATCTATTCAACAGTTAATTCAATCGACTACATCTTAACTCACCTAATAACCGCAATGAATACGATCGGCGTATAAGGTGGCTCAAAAATACATTTTATGGTCTATAATAAAACTACTAGTATTTTTATTATAGTAATTAAGGATACTTAAATGTCTTTTATTCCATATGAAAAAAAGGAGTATATTTATCCGCGCGCAATTAAAGCGCTAATTATATTTTTGAAAAATGACATACAAATTGCAAACTACTGTCAAAAAACTCGAGAAGAATTGCTAGATTACTTTATAAATAGTGGTTTTTTTGTAGAGGGGATATCAACTGAGCTAAAAAAACCGGATAAAAATGGAATCTTCCAATTACATACCACGGACCCAAGCCAACTAATCTTCATTAAAAAAATATTAAACACACTAAAATATACAGAAGGAAACATTCGAGCTATCGAAGATATAAATTTATCAGATGATAATAGTGCGACAAATATAACAGCAAAATTAGTGGCGGCTTTATATACCGGTATTAATGAAATTGTCGTATCAATCCAATTACTAAGTGATTCAGATGACACAATACAAAGCTTGTTATATCCGCAGCTTAATGAATTATCTTTAAAGCTCAATTCTGGTCTTAGTATACTTAATAAGTTTAGCCAAAAAGCACTTTCAAGTGAAGGAAACAAACCTCTTACTGATATAATTAACATTTTACCCAAATATGAAGTTTCAAACTCAAAATCCAATAACATAATCAATTTTATTATAACTAATATACCTAGTTGGTTTAAACAAATGCAAGATATTCTCGAGTTATCAGAAGATAAAGCTGCTACCTCAAATTTAAAAAACAAACAAATGCTACTACAAAAAACCTTTGATAATCTAAGTCAGGACTTAGGAGGATTTTCAGCAGTTAAAAAGGCTCCTGAATTATTTGTTAATGTTCTATATATTAGCAAAGCGATATTAAGTGAATATATAAATGTTACACAAAAGACACATGGTGATGCATCTAAGGCTCTTAATGCAATCAAACATCAATATACTCCAAATCTAATCATAGAGTTAGAGGTTATAGAAGAAAATCTTGGCTTAAAACCTGGGACTTTAGTTACGCCTATATTAAAAAAAGCAGAATCAATATATTTGCAAGTAGCAACTCAAGTACACAATACAGGCAAAGCTAATAAGTTAATGACTCACTATAACAACCCCTTACATACCAAAACTCAAAGTGCAACAACTAGTACAATTAGCTTTGATCCTAGTTTAACTTGTATGCAAGACTCTATTTTTACCAATAAAATCACTGAGGCGCGCTTTAATAGATTAGCGGAAGCAAAATATCAATTCGAAGAATATCAGGACTTCAAAAAATCTGCTGCGATATTTTTTGATTTATTTGAAAAACTTTTTGAAAACAAAACATATTATCAAGGGAACATAAAAAATTTAACCCCATATGAAAGGATTTTATTCGCACAAGCATATAAAAAAATTCAATCAGTAATAGCCAAATATGATAACGCCTTAGATGTCAGTTTGGTTTTAGGATTAACATTAAACGTAACGGATTTATTTGAGTTCATTGATTCATTGGGGTTAAATATTGATGATAAAAAACTTATAGTTAGCATATTCCACAATTATCAAAGTATATTAATAGATGAAATCAATAAACTAACTATCGAAGATGCAATTAAATCTAAATTAATACTTGCAGCTAATTATTTTGAGAATCATAGAGATGAGCTCTGTAATTTATTAACTATAGAAATTGAAAATTCACTAAAAACTAAAGAGCCGGAAGAGGAAATTATTAGTGAATTTAAAGAACTTTATAATAGCGGATGGATTTATTGGGTTGATTCTAGCGTAAACCTTCTGTCTAGCGGCATCAATTTAACAAGCAAATCCATATCTACTGCTTATAAATTAATTGCTCCCTTTATTTGGCAAACAGAATATAAGAAGATTCAAAATATTAAAAAACAAGTTTTGATAAAAATTGAAACAAAAATTGCCGATGCAAAATTTAAACAAGAATCTATAATTATTAGAAAAAAAGACATCCCATACCAAACAAGAGTTCAAACAGAAATTCTGCAAGAAAATGCTAACCAAAATCTTTTACCTAATGAAATATTTCATGAAGCATCTCTATTTGCTAATCAAATTTTTGCAATAGATGAGCACCTAAATATCCTAAATAAACTTCTTGACGAGCTAAATAAGCATAATGAAAATGAAATAGTAACTAAGTTGCCTAAGGGTAATGAACAACTAATATATAGTATAAATGAAGTTAAAAATAACCTGCTGGGATTATGTAATCAAAAAAATATAAATGAATATAAAAAAATACCGCGAGTTAAAATCAAGTCAGTAATTAAGATGATTTATGAAGTTAAGGCAGAACTAGAAGAACGGAAGTCTATTTACACTAAAAATCAAACAAACTTAATCGAAAAATATCGAAAAATAAAGAATGATAATCTTGAAAATGAACCCTTAAAAACCACACCTATAATAGAGTACACGACTCTTTTAAAAAGATTAAAAAATTCTGACCTATCAAAGAAAATCGCTAATTTTACTAAAACTCAATTCATCCCGTATCTAGAAAAAAACCTTTCTGAAATATTAGTTAAAAAATTACTCTTAAATTATGAAACACCTCCTTTTGATGATCTATATAGCTGCCCCAGGCCTATAAAAAATTACAAAGAGTTATTTGGGGCATTTTATAAAATAAAACTAATGATGGAAAAACTTGAGAGTCTTGCAGATTATGAAGACGCATACTGGACTGTTAATAGAACATTTTTTTTAATAAATGCTTTATCAGCTACTATTGGTGATGGTCTATATGCTTATTATTATCTTGATACATTTGTGGAGGAGGCTACACTAAAAACACTTATCCAGAATGGATTAAAAATTATTGAGCCATTAAAAACCATCCCTTTTATTGCTGAAAACTTCTATCTTCAACCAAACATAGACCAAAGTATCGTAGAAAATAGAAATATTAGGCCTCTTTCGAAACTCGCTGCAGATAGTGAAGGACGAGGAGATGAGGCGCGCAGAACCGCAGTATCCACACCAGCACATGAGGATTCGAGCACTGAATCGACGAAGCAATTCACCTCTGCAGTAGAGTTTCGAAAGAAGTCTATTGATATACATCAAATGTGGGAAAGAGAGCAGGCTATTGTCTATAATGCAAAAAAAAATA
>Ga0155559_1105_pt2 | contig 21294 bp, 14 predicted proteins | sample RifCSPhighO2_12_FD_107216 | JGI IMG/M metagenome (GOLD analysis project Ga0155559, IMG submission 107216) | Legionellales bacterium RIFCSPHIGHO2_12_FULL_35_11
CATCTCTAGCCATTCATATCTCATCATCCTAGAAAAAGCACTCAAAATTGTCGTCTTTGCTAACAAAGTGAAGCGATCTAGTGATGCTTAAAGTCTCTAGATTGCTTCACTATCGCTAGCAAAGACGCCTTTTAGAACATGTCTTTAAAAAGTCATAAAGTCCAATTGAACCAACACTCCCTAATTAACTTTATAATAAAAAAACATATATATAATCCCTGTAAATGCGCAAAAAGCACCTAAAAGATAGTTCTGGTGGAATGTATATACTAAATTAGCCGCCTCTACTCCTAAACCTTGTATGCTCATATAGGTCATACTTAACAAAGCCGATGCTGTGCCTTTACTTACTTTAGTTGCGTATAATGTTTTTCTATATATAGGTGAGGAACTAAAACCAAATCCAAAAAAATATAAAATGATCCCTGGCATTAACCAAATATAATTATTCCCAAATAGCAATGGTAATCCAAATGACAAAACCAAGCCCAAAAATGCAATAATACTTCCAACTAAAATTAACCACTCCAAAGTACACCTATATGTTAACTTTATCAAAATTATATTTGCTATAATAAAAGCTCCGAACACAGGGACTTGCCACAAACCATATTGAATTAAAGTAAGCTTATTTTCAGAAACTAAAATAATTGGCGCAAGCCCTATCCAGGCGACGCATCCAATACCTAAAAAGCCAAATGCTACCCCACTTAAGAAAAACTTAGGGTTTTTAACTAGTTTACTATAATTTTCATAAATTACCCGCCAAGAAAAATCTTCTGCTTTTATTTCCTCACCATCCCGCCGAATTTGACCAACTGGCTCCGGCATATACTTCCATAATCCCCAAATTGCTAATAAAGTAAATGAACCTATTAAAATAAAGATATAATGCCAGCTAAGTGAATTAGCTAATAATGCACCAACTAAAGGACCGAGCAATGGAGCTGTAACTGCAATATTCGTCATTACGGCAATTAATCGTACAGCATCCATTTCCGCAAAAATTTCTTGAATTACGGCATATCCTATAACGCTGATATAACATAATCCCATCCCTTCAAAAAATCTTAACCATAAAAACTGATGAATATTCGCACTAAATGAAATCATAAATGTGGTTATCAGGAAAAATAGCACCCCAAATAACATAACTGGCCGTCTACCAAATTTATCAGAAACCGGGCCTAATAAAATTTGCAAGCTAGCACCACCCAAAACGTATAATGACAACGATGAGGCAATATATATATTTGAAGCATTAAATGATTTCACAACATGAATCATAGCAGGCATAATCATATCATTAGCTATATAAACTAAAAATTCATACAAAACTAAAAATAGCGCAAAAACAATCGCCTGTTTTTTAGTAATATTGATTAATGGTTGCGACATATTTATCTCAAATTAGAAGTATCTTTTAAAGAAATCTCAAATGCATCTACTGTGCCTAAAGCCTTATCAGCGGCCAAATATCCAACTATTAACTTTAACTCGCCATTTAAATATATTAATGGAATTATATCTCTTAACCAAGGCGGAACCGCTAACTCTTGAAAAATATTTCTTAATTTTTTAGCGTGCCCATTTTTCTTAATAGTCTCGCTACCTTTTCGAAATCTAATTTCTATTAAAGCGTTAGCATTAATAGATAAACCAAAATCAGCTTTTTTAGCAATAACAGTTAGCTTGGTGTTCAAATTACAACTATTTGGAAAATCATCCCAAATTTTATTATTGTATTTACAATTATCCTCAAATCTTGGCTGAATTATATTATCTGGGAATTCTTTAAATGATAGATATAATTTATTCTTAAAACGCCGGATTTCTGTTTTTCCAAAAGCAAAATATGGATTTGCATCTGTCTTAGCTAAAATCACATCGGTTATCAATTTGTGATAAATTGTAGCTGTTGGTGACTTAATATTGTATTTATCAAACCACGCTTTTAAAACATTGCATAAGCGACTAGAATCATGAACAGGTACAATACTCAAATCAAGAGTCATATCATCTTGGTAACTAATAATCTTAGCATCTAACTCAGCTAAATCACTTAAATTTTCCTTTGCATCCCTACATTTACTAGCACAATTTGTAATATTACGAATTGCAGCTGGCCATTTATCATTTAATAATGGAATAATTTTATGTCTTAAATAATTACGTGAAAAATTTACGTTGGTATTACTATCGTCTTCTACCCAATTAAGCTTATATTGCTCAGCATAATCTTCTAATCTATGCTTCATTATATTTAGAAAAGGTCTAATCAATTCCCCCTTCCCTAAAGAACGAATCTCTGGCATTCCAGACAAACCAGAAACTCCCGAACCACGCAATAAATTTAATAAAAAAGTTTCAGCCTGATCATTACAATGATGCGCAAATACAATACACTCATTTTCCAAAACTATTTCTTCAAATACTTTATATCTTGCATTTCTAGCAAGCTCTTCTATATTTGATTTTTTGAGAATTTTTATATTTTTTATAATCAACGGAATATTGGTGCTTAAGCAAATATTTAAACAATGCTTCTCCCAATCGTCAGCAAACTCTGATATTCCATGATTAATATGAATTGCATGTAATCTATTTCTTAAACTTGGAATATTACATAAAGAATGCAGAAGAACCGTGGAATCTAGTCCTCCACTAAAAGCAATAAATATCTTCTCAAATGTTTGTAACTCCTCAATCCATTTAGGACTAATGAGCAACTCATGAAGTTCCATTAAATAAATCTCAATGTATCTTAACTAGCAAGCCCCTAGCGACATTAATTTATTATATCTACGCTTTAATAGTTCATCAGTAGAAAGCAACTTCAACGCTGCTAACTCCTTTTCGATTACTGATTTTAATGTTGCCGCAGTTGCCTTAACATCTCGATGAGCCCCACCCAATGGCTCTTCAATTAATAAGTCGACCAATCCATGAGCATGAACCTTCTCTGCTGTAACTCCCATAGCTTCTGATGCCTCATGAGCTTTGGATGGATCTTTCCATAATATAGAGGCACAACCCTCAGGAGAAATAACAGAATAAATCGAATATTTAAGCATGGCCACACTATCACCAACACCAATCGCTAATGCCCCACCAGAACCTGCTTCCCCAGTCACTATACAAATTATAGTGGTTTTCAAATTAGACATTTTTTGTAAGTTTTTAGCAATAGCCTCTGATTGGTTTCTCTCTTCTGCACCAATTCCTGGATATGCGCCAGCTGTGTCAATAAATGTAATAATAGGTAAATTAAATTTTTCAGCCATTTTCATTAGACGAAGTGCTCGTCTATATTCTTCAGGTCTAGCCATACCAAAATTTCTATAAATTTTTTCTTTAGTTCGTTTGCCTTTCTGATGACCAATCACAACAACAGGCTTATTATTTAACCTCGCTAATCCGCCAATTATTGCAGGTGCGCATGAATTATGCCTGTCGCCATGCAACTCTTGAAAATCGGTAAAGATATGCTCTATATAATCGGTAGTTTGAGGCCTTTGTGGATGCCTAGCTAATTGCACTACTTGCCATGGGTCTAGTTTAGCAAAAATATTTTTAGTAAGCTCAACTACCTTCCCTTCCAAGCGAGATATTTCTTCGCTTATGTTAACTTCATTATCATTCCCAATCATCCTTAATGCTTGGATTTTTTGATTTAACTCTTCAATAGGTTGCTCAAAATCTAAAAATTGTAAGCTCATTCATTCACCATAGTTGTACAAAATAATAAAAAGTAGCATAATTGCCCAAATAAATCAAAAAATATGACAGTTTATATGCTTAATATTACTCCTGAATCTAACTTTTTAAATAATAAAGAACTTATTCATGGGGCTATCAGCAATAAATTTTCCTATTTCGATATAAATAACAGTATTCTATCACAAAATAGAATAGATATCTGGCAATATTCTTTAAATTCTATCCGCGTAGACCAACAAAATATTCTAAGTGAAAGCGAACTTGCCAGAGCATCAAGATTTCATTTCGCAAAACATCAACACAGATTTACCGTTGCTCATGTTACTAAAAGACTGATTCTCTCACGTTATCTAGAAAATACAAATCCTAATCAATTAGAATTTTCGGAAAATAAATATGGCAAACCAATGCTTTTAAATAATCCTCAATTAGAATTTAATTTAAGTCACTCTGGAGATCTTGCGTTATTAGCCATTGGTAAAAAGTACCCTCTTGGAATTGATCTGGAATTTTTTAGTAACCGCTCTTATTTAGATATCGGAAAAAATATGTTTTCATCCGCTGAAATTAACGCTATTTCTAAGGTTAACTCAAGGTTAGAAGCACTTACATTTTTTAATATATGGTCACAAAAAGAAGCTTTTATTAAAGCGTGTGGATTAGGTCTTGTTTATCCGACAGATAAATTTTCAGTACCGCATATTCAAGCAAATAAATTTCCAATTATTGATTTAAAAACAGATACTGAATGGCATATAACTTCATTTATGCCTAAAATTGCCTGCGGCGGGGCAATTTGCCATAGACCACAAATTAATGAAATTAGATATAAAATATTGGAAGATATAAGTGCCCTTACTTAACGAAACAGCTATAAGAAACAATATTAATTCTCTAGAATTAAATCATCAATTAAGATTTCATATCTTTGATACAATTGACTCTACAAATGTCTTTCTAAAAAATTTGCCTAATGATTCTAGCAAAAATAATATCATTGATATTTGCTGCTCTGAATATCAGACCAATGGCAAAGGAAGATTTGGACGTGCTTGGACTTCTGCTGCATATGAAAACATTTGTCTTTCCATCCGTTATAAAATTAATTTAGCGTATTCAAAATTATCAGCAATAAGTCTAGTAACAGGACTGGCTATTATAAAATCCTTATCTGAATTAAATATTAAAGACCTTAAAATTAAATGGCCAAATGATGTATATTGGCAAAATCAAAAACTTGCCGGAATTTTAATAGAATTATTACATTCAAATAAACAAGATACTGCTCCTCAACCATTAAATTATCACCACACATTAATATTTGGTATTGGAATAAATGTAAATTCCGACTCTAAAAATCAATCCTGTATTAACATTGACAAACCATGGTGTTCACTATTTGGCATATCAAAGGATCATCTAGATAGAAATATTATTATTGGAAAAATAATAAATAATCTGCATAATTACATTCTGCTATTTCGTAAAGATGGATTTAATATATTTACAGATGAATGGAAAACAGTCGATTATTTACATGGTAAAAATATTTCAATTATCCAGCAGAGTACTATTAATTCAGGGAAATATATAGGTGTTAGTGAGTCTGGTGAGCTAATATTGCAAAATGAATTAGGAGAAACAATACGAATAACATCAGGAGAAGCATCATGAAACCATTTATAATATCTTTCAAAATTATGTCCTGAATTTAACTTACTTAATGGCAGTGGGCATTCGTAGTAGAGCTCAACTGCTTTTTCTAGGTTAAATTCTTTCGAAAATTGTTCTAGTATTAAATCCAAATAATCGCTCATGCATTCTATACGCATACTCATCCGTCATATTTGCAATATAATCACTAATAATCCTATTAGCTGACTTTTTATCACTTGCATTTCTATAAAGATCGCGATTTTTGATATCTAATAAATTTTCAGGGTTTGAAATAAAGGCTTCAAATAAGCGCTGAACTACTGTTTGACCGCCATATTCAAAAATTCTTGCTTCTTGTGAGTCAATAACATCTTTATATATTGTATCCATAAAATAATCTAACAAAGATCTAGCCTCAGGCAATAAAAAAAAATTATATTTAAAAAGACCATCAATAAAATCATGGTTAACTGGTTTTATCTCCACAGAAGTTACAAAATAATTTACTATTTTCCCAATCGCCTCTTTGCGCTCCGCTAACTCTTTAGAGAACAATAAATCTAAAAAATTTTCGCCTGTATCAAATAATCTAGTGTCTTTTAGTAGTTGCCTAAGTTTTGTAGTATCAAAATTATACCGGCTTATTAACCGCAAATGAATAGCATCCTCTAAATCATGTACACCATATGAAATATCATCCGCGATATCCATTATTGAACAATCAAGAGAATGGTATTTTGTTCTTCCATGCTTTTTATTGCTATTTCCTCTAATTATCGATTGAAATAATTCTCGATCTTTTTCCTGAAATGGCTTAAGAATCCATGCAACAACATCCTCTTCGCTATCATAATATCCTTTTGGCGGTAGCCAATCATTAATCCGAATAGGTTTTTTAGTTTCAGAAATAGGATCTGGCAGTTCTTTGGCTAATAGCTTAGAAAATGAGGCTGGATATTTTAATATTCCTAATAAAGAACGTCTTGTTAAATCTAAGCCATTACTACCATAACTTTCTTCAACTTTAGTTAAAAGACGCAATGTTTGAGCATTTCCTTCAAAACCACCAAAATCATGCATCATGTAATTTAACGCAACCTCTCCCCCATGACCAAATGGTGGATGACCGATATCATGTAATAAACAAATTACACTAATTAAATCATCCTTAGGCAAAAAATTTAACATGCTATTATCATGTTGATTTATAACAATATTTCTAACTAATGCACAACCAATCGATGCAACCTCTAATGAATGAGTCAATCTAGTTCTATGGAAATCACCTTCCCCTGTACCTAGAATTTGCGTTTTTCGTTGCAATCTTCTAAATGCCGGACAATGAATAACCCTAGTTCTATCTCTTTCAAATGGATCTCGGTGATCTTGACTACCTCGCTGATGTAATTTTCCTGAACGCCTCTCTGTCCACATAGAATTATTTTAATTTTAAATAAAACTAAAGTTTATTGGAATTTTGCAGATACTACTAGCATATATCTTAATTTTTTTGCATAAAACTGCATGGGGTGATTAGAATGATAAAGATAATTAAAATAACAATCATTACACTAGCAGCCTCTTATCTGTCAGCTTGTTTAATGGATGGCACTAGTGGTTACCATAATGATCGTGGATATAATGGATATGACTCACAAATGATTTATCCAGATAGCTATAATGCATACGATCAAGGTTATAACTCAAATAATTATACTCCCAGTAGTGAAGGTGGTGGTAGGGTTGTAGTGCCAAGCTCATACCACGTAGGAAGTGGAAATCCAACTTCATCTAAAGATGTAGATAAGAGTTGGGTTCATAGCCAAAATCCAACATCATATACCATTGAAATAGCCAATGATAAAAAACCATCAAAAGTAGCTGGTGTACTATATAAAGCTCCTAAAAATGAACGTTCAGCAGAAGTAAAAACAAATAATGGGGACTATAAAGGCTTATATGGTACATACACTTCTTATGAAGCTGCACAAGAAAAGTTAAACCAGCTTCCAGAAGAAGTTAAGGGATCTGCTAGCATTCAATCTTGGGGAAATGTACAAAAAGATGTAAGCGAATAGGCACTGCCATTAAGTTAATTAATTGCTCTATTTATTTACTTGATGTTTAAAATAAAAACGTGTACAATGTCATAAGAATCTCCAGAACTGAATTTTCATGAATGAAATAAATAAAAAACTGCTTGCGCATATCTTTAACGACGCCTATATTTTGGGTAGTTTTGATCTAGAATTCATTCTGCTTTCACATTCTATTCAGTATTTTCGGAAGTATTTTACACAATTGACCTCTGTGCCCCATGGTCTCACTGATTTAGTTAACAAATTTACGAAACTTTCTGAATATGAACAGGGCTTGAGTTATGTCGCATCTGAAAAAGAATTAGAGACGCAATGTCAGGTCATTAGAGCTGACATTGATAATCTTGCGCCAGGTCAGGATATCTTACTGCCTGCTGGATGGTCTGAACATGGAATGATTTATCAATTCAAGAAAGATAAGACAGGGCAACTCTTTTTTTCAATTTATAATACCGGTTGTGGCATCAATATATACCATACACAGTGTTTTAAAAATAATCAAGAAGCGTATCATGTTTTAACCTATCAATTTCAAAATCAAAACGATATAAATAAAGACAATGATCTCTTCTCACACCTATTACCTATGTTGATGCGACCGTTGACGGGTTGTTGTCGATGCAATAACGAGGATAATGAAAAATACTTATATGAAACCTGTTTTCGCTTAATTGGGGAGAAGGTTTATGATCCACGTACTGTTGAAGCACAAATCTCTGGGACTTGTGCACAACGTTGCTTGGAGGCCATGTTAAAAGCGCAATTTACAACGGAAGATGAATATACGCAGTTTATGTATGATTTTCGGCAGTATGCGCTGAATGATTATTGGGGTATTTTGAAAAAAACGCCTTCATGTGAACAGGGTGATTTGGCTCAGTTAAAAAAAGCCTGCCTTCAGCAATTGTCTATGTTGCATGGTATGTCTAATTTTGTTGTGACTAAGATTGATAATGATAGAGAAGCAATCCGCAGCATTTTGGATTGGATTGAACCACAGGTATTATCAGTATTGCCAGCAAAAAATCAGATAAATCAGGCAGCGCATAAAGAGATATCGATTCAGTTTGAGAAAACAAATCAGGTAATCGACCAATATCAAAGTACCACAACGATCAATGATTTAAAAGCTAAATGTAGCGCTGAAACTTTACAAGCAGATTTAGATGAATTAAAAAAGCGTTGCCTCGCATATAGCTATAGCGTAGACAACAAAAAGCTCGCGTGTATTATGCTAATAGAAGATTTGTTTTTTAATTTACCGCTAGAGACCCAATTCTATGATTCAATCAATAATCATGACACAGCTCTGAGATTTTTTGAGTGTTTAACTGCACTGCAATATGAATATTATACCGCTTGCCGTTCTAAATTTGGAACAAATGCCATGTTCCCGAGGATGTTGCATTTAAAGCTCAATGCTTGCGCAATTATTGATATTGTTGACAGAAAAATAAACCATTCCTTGCCTTTTACAAATGTAGTTAACCAGGTATGGGTGAAGAGATTTTTAGGGTGTACACCAGAAAATGCTTATTTAGCCATGCATAATCCGAGATTGGATCAACGCCTCGAGGTGATACGTCAGCAATTTAATCAGCAGGTTGTTCACGACGACATTTTAAACTTTTATAAACAATTATTAGCTTTATATAAAGATAAAAAAACAAGCTTAGAAGATTGTTATAATGCATGTCCTCTCGATGAGTATAGGCGTAATAAAAAGTATCATGATTGTAAGGATCAATGGTTTCAAAAAATCCGTGAAGCAGAATTGCATGGCTTATTTCATTTGCTTATCAAGCAGCCTGAGCTCAAGAAAGGCTTCGAATACAAAATTATTTGCCAAAAATTTGAGTTGTTATATGCAATAGAATGTTGCTATGCTAAAGGGTTTTGTGAGCAGAACAGCGAACAGCTCCTTGCTAGGCATTGGAACTCTTCTAACCCTGATCATATCGAGCTTCTGTCACCATTGCAATGCGCCATTAAGGGTAGCACCGCGCATATTGAAGAGGTGAAGTCCTGGAAATATGCATCAAAAAATACACCATGTTTGGATCCTCACCTTATTCGTGCATATGGGCATCTTGAATATCAGGACTATCCTAAGTCAAAAGAATCCAATAGGATTCAATTATTCTCTTATACCATTCTATCCGGGAAGCCAAGTTGGTCTTTTTCTTCGACTGTGAATACAGATATCATTGAACAGAGATTATTATTTTCGCTAAAAATCAATCCATCACAACAATTGATTGAAACGTTGGAATGTTTTTCACAATCAGCACAACTTGCGTATTTATCTTCACATGAGGCATTATATGGCTATATTGAAGCCAATTTGTTTCAGCCCGGTTTAATCATTGCGGAATTGAAAGAAAAATCTGCTCAGTTTTTTAAAACGGTGAAATGGTTTGTTCATCAGGGTCTTGAGGCAAATAAACATTCTGATTGTATTCAGTTAACACAGAAAAGTTTACCGTTTATGCGCTTGTATTGCATGATCATGCGTTATTGTCATGAACAAGATTCGAACCTTGCTCAACAGGCTTATGATGATTGTTTGGCTAAATTGAATGAAAGCATTCAGGTTACCCAAGATAGAGATGTGCGAGCCTCGTTACATCGTTATCGATTTGAGTTATGTATGTCCAACAGAAATAATCAATCAAAACAGATGGATGCATTATTGAATTCGTATTTTATCTTAAATATCAATCAAAACCGACATGAATGGCAAGATCCGGATAGTCTTGTTAGAACGGATTGTGATAAAGAAGTTTTTTCTAATTGGTTATTAGAGAACAAAGATAGCGTCACTGTCGAGCATATTGAGACAATCCTTACATCGTTGTCATTACAACAGCTTGATGGGACGATGATTAAAAAAGATAAAAATTTAATTTTTCATGTATATAGAAATAATGACAGGATTTATACGGTTAATGCAGCGTCTGGGTTGGTCTTTAATAATAAGAATTTGGCCTTGACAACGACCCCTTTAAACATTAAAAATCATGTTTTATTTACAGGTCGTAATCTGTGTACTAAGCAGTGCTTCATCTCTTGGGATCAGCGTACGATCTCAGTCGAATTACCCACAGAAACAATTTATTTTAGTCGATATTCTTCTGATAGTAAATGGATGATTCAACGCGGATTGAATGCTGGTAAGTCTTTGTATCAACTGTATGCAACTTCTTCTGAACAGGCTATGTATTTATCTTGTATTTCTAGTGTCAGAAATGAGAACTTGCCCAGCGTTTTGCAAGAACGTGATCAATTATATTGGTTGAATGTTCGGGACCAGACTGCATTTGAAATCACAGACTTGGATAGAACCAGTCATTATCTTGGAAAAAAAGCATTGGATGAATGGCAGATCAGCACCGTTGAAGGAGACAGGGTTCTTTTTAATGATGACATTTTATCTCGTACTGCCGCTTTTGAATCGGCGCGATTGACCATTGTTACGGAGAAAACCATACAATTCCCGCGTTATCAGCTCATGTTGGAGCGGGAAGAGTCAGTGATTCAGTTGAACTGGCGTCACCGGAAGCTTCGTTTATTAGATCAGCCGATTCAGCTGGGTGTAGGCATTGCTTCTTTGACCTTTCAAGATGATATGGGGATGATTCTGTTGATGCCAGTGCAACCTTTTATTCCTGAAAATGCTTGTTCTCCCGTGAGTGAATATTATCATTTGAAACAGGATATTGATGCAGAATGGTTTGAAGAAGCAAATCGTACTAATGAAATTCCCATACAATACAGCTGTACAGCACAATATCTTATTTTTGAGGTTCAGGATGGTCATCCTGTTGCACGGACCTGTGCTGAGAAATTATTTTTGAGTTATGTCTATTTAGGGTCCTATCAATTTGACCGTGCCCTGGAGTGGTTAAAAGCCTGTCGTGAAGGCATCACAGGCGCGAATGAAGAGTGGTGCTATATTAATTTGATATTAAAGAGTTTGCCTCAATTACTACAGAATTCGCCAAAAAAATCGTGCCCTCTCCCACCGGAAGTAGTTGTTTGTCAATTAATGGTGTTAAATTTAATGGTCGGGTATCAGCTGCAGGAGAAACAACTGCCAGTAGAGATTCGAAATGACATCAAGAGGCTATTTGACTTGTATCTACGGATGCAACAGCAGTATGCTTTAACTGCTACATGGATGCTGGAAGCATCCATACGAAAACAATTATTAGATTACTATCATCGGTGTAAAATGCACCCAGCTATGGGGACTTTGGGTCGTGAATGGTTAGAGCTAAGTCTTAAGAATTTATATTGTTTTGACCATAATGTTATGCCTACTGATTTATATTTTTTTGAAAATGCATCCTCTGTTAAGAAGGTGAATGATTATCATAATGATTTTACTTTTGGTGATTCTGATGGAACCTATTCGAGCTCCCGTTCAATGATCACTGGTAACAACTTGAGCAAGAAAAGAAAAGTGACCGAAGATTGTTTGATAGGACTGACGAGTACAGATAGACGAAAATCTGCCATGAGCGCCAATCTACTCCGTACCATCAATTGTCAGTTTGATTCTTTTTCCGTGATAGAGCATGATCCACAAATTCTGCATGATTATCCTCAATCAATATGGCAGGCGCTGAAGGTTGATGTGACAGAGATATCGATAGATGAACTGCTCCCGCCCACATCGACTGCATCAAACACCCTTAATCTGTCTGATATTAAGGGTGCATTGGATAAGTTTGAAAAAGCATCAGGGGTTGCGAAATATCAGGCTTTAGAACTAGTTAAACAGAGTGTATTGAATGTTTCTTGGGACCAGATCCAATTGCCTAATTTGTCTTGCGAAAAAGAAGAGCAAGAGCTCATTAATTTTGCACATCAAGGGCCAGAGGAGGAGCTTGCTCATGCACGGTGGTGTACACAGCGTATGGCTCGAGCAGAAAAGACCATTGATTTAAAACAGTTGTTAATCTTATATTTTAAAAACAATCAGCAGCAATATCTCGATGCAACACAGTTATCTGTTGAAAAAATTAAACAGTTGCATCAAAATATTGCTGTCTATCTCCAGAAAAAACTTCAGCAACAGCAGTATGCCAGAGGGCAAAAGTTGCTCACTGAATGGCAGAATGCGCTTGAAAAAGAACAACCAGAAATTGCAGTGCGTCTTGCAAAATGTTTGTGTGCTGAAAATTTAGTGAATATTACCACTGAGCCAGCATTGGCCGTATTACAACACGAAGCGGATATTTTGTTACATCCAGCTCAAAAAGCTGCCATCCAACGTTTGTTGTCTTCTCAAGAAACGATTGAACAGGTGTTGATGGGTGGGGGTAAATCGAAAGTGATTGCGCCTGCTTTTTCAAAATTACAAGCAAATGGCTATAATTTAGTGGTGATAGAAGTCCCGAGTGCGTTGCTTTATGCGAATTATAAAGATTTACAGGAGACTTCAGATAAGTTATTTAAACAAAAAGCCATTTCATTTAAATTTAATCGAGAAAGCGATTGCAGTGTAGAGCGGCTCAAAGCGCTGGATGTGCAATGGAAGGATACGATAGTCGACGGTAATTATTTAGTCACGACAGGAGAATCGGTACAGTCTTTGGACTTGAAATATTTTGAATTATTAGGTAAAAAACCATCAAAAGAATCAGCCTATGCAGACTGGGAAAAGCAAGTATTGGGAGTTGAAACATTATTAAAGCATTTTTCTGAACGTGCAGTAGTGTTGATTGATGAAGTGCATCAAGGGTTACAGATTAAGAAAAAATTAAATTATACCGTTGGAGAGAAAACTTATCTTCCTGTTTCAGTGATTATACACTTGGTTGCGCTGTACCAATGTTTTGAAAATGTATGGATAGACGGCCCACATGATATCACTTTGTTGAGTGCCATTCAAAAGAAACAGGAGTTTTCTGAAGAAGGGTTAAAGCAGGTGCTGACGGATTTGGTTAAGGTATTGGCTTCACGCCTCATCGTTGAAACAAAGCAATTAGATGCGACAGTCGATGAACTGGAGGGATATTTATTAGATCAATCCATCCCTGATTGGATCCACAAGGCACCGCAGAATTTGCAAGAAAAGCTGGCTATTTATAAAGAACAAGTGAATGTGTTGTTGCCCTATACGCTCAGAAGAAAATATAAAGAGCATTATGGTCCATCTGCGGAGATGAAAAAAGAGGTAGCTGCCCAAGTTTGCGCGATTCCTTATCTTGCCAATAATATTCCAAATGAACGCAGTCGCTTCGGAAACGTGCTTGAGACGGCGAACGATACGATTCAATCCCTGCTGATTGATGGGGTGCCGGAAGACCTGTTGGCTGAGACATTGGAACAATGGAAAACAAGTGCAGCGCAAACATATGCCAACAACAAAACGCGGTATAGTTCTTGTGATGAGACGCCGATCGCAAAGCTTTTTTCAGAATTATGTCCACAGCAATGCCTATCGAAAATCAACTTGAAGGACGAAGCAACTCTCAAAGACCTTTCAGAAGCATTGCATAAGCATCAAATGTTTATATTTGAGGTGTTGAAAACGGTAGTGTTACCTAATATTGAGACAGATACATCAATTTTACATCATGATGCATATAATCATGTGGATATTTTTAAAAAATGCCATGGGATGAGTGGGACCCCATGGAATCATTCAACGTTTCATCAACGGTTGGCATTTCAAGAGGAAACTCATACCAATGAATACGTGGTTGAAACGCTGAAAGCGAAAAATCCAAAAATTCATCCGATTCAATTTAAAGAGACGCAGACCTATATTGAAGATATTTTTTCACATGATGCCGAACAATCCATTCAAGCCATGATTGATGTTTCAGCAAGCTTTAAAGGAATTGCTAATCTTGATGTTGCACGTTGTCTGGCAACAGTATTACAAAAACAAAAACGTGATGCAATCAAATATGTGTTGTATTTTGATACTGAAAAGCGTTTGTCTGCGCTAAGTGTCGCGGATCCTGAAGCAGCACCAATAGTAATTGGTAATACGGATGAATCATTTATTGTTGAACAGTTAAAGGTTGGTCCTGAGCAGCGATTTACGTTTTATGACCAAGCGCGTACTTTGGGTACTGACATTAAACAAAGTCCTGCTGCAAAAGCCGTGGTGATGATAGATGCAGACACAAGCATACAGCAGTTTACACAAGGATGTATGCGGATGCGTGCTTTATTAGAAGGTATGCAATCTGTGGAGGTGGTGGTTCCTAATGTATTACGGGAGCAACAATTTAATACCTTATGTCAAGGGATGACCAAAAAGCTTGAACAGCAATTACAAGTGGATAACTTCCATGCTGCGTTGGCTCAAATGGAAAATTGTATTCGGAGTGATTTAAAAAAACGTTTATTCGCAGCGCAAACAGTTGATGAGAAAGAAGCCTTATATCAAAAGGTTCAGGAGTTTTTTATTACCCAGAATAAATTAGATTGGGTCAAGCAATATGGTGCCATACGACAAGACCGTTCGACTGCTGATATTTTTAATGAAAAGAAGAAATGGTTATTGGATGCATGGCAAAGATTAGCTCTGCAATCTGAAGAAGAGATAATTGCGATGAATAATCAATTGAGTGAAATTGTCACGCGATACTCACAGGAAGGCATGTGTGCGCAAATGCAACGTGCGGGTACTCAAGAAATGAGCCAGGCGGTTGAAACACAAAAAGAGATGCAACATGAAGTAGAACTTGAGAAAGAGCAGCATGTTGAAACGCAGAAACTAACGCAGGCATCGCATACCAAAAATGCTTATCTCACGCCAGAGCTACTCAATAAGAGATATGATGTATCCTTTTTTGATAATAATTTACAGGTTTCTAAAAATTATTATGAGACATATGAAAACCAAAAAAATTATCTAAATGCCTATACAAAACCGATTCAGGCGCTTTTATGGACCCATTTAGCCAAGGATCAATATTCTTGTGTTTTGTTATCAGCAGATGAAGTGAATGAAGTCGTGCTGAAGAATAATCAGTGGCTCGGCACAACACATCACGCTGTGCATCGTGGAAAACCGCCGCAAGGCTATCAAGATAAAGTTGCGTATCAGCGTTTGGTAGAACAAGTCCGTTATCTCCAGGGTACATTTGACTTAATCATCAATCAAGTTGAACCAATACACTGGTTCAGTGAAAATTTTACAGAAAAAAGTGCTTTTTTTAAGAAAAAATTAGCGCATTCTATGTTATATAGTGCCTCTCAGCTTGAGGCATGTGAGGCGCGTTTTGGGATAAGACAAACTGCTTATGCGTATATTGTCAAGTATGCACATCCATCTCTTGAAAAAGTAAACTGGGATACGGTGCTGAATGTTGATGTAGCAGAAGCCGACCAAGATAGTTTTAATGCCCTAATTCGGGCATGTGCTTTGGCAAATCAACTTACATTTAGCGAAAATAAAAATGAATTAGATCAAACGGCTTGGCAAGCAGATTTTGGTTTGGACCTACAAGCTTATTCATACTTACTTACTTACATTAACAATTGTAAATCAGATCAAGCGCTTTATCTGTCACAAAATCTGAGTTGGACGAATGCTAAAAATCTTTTAAATCGATATCCAGCTATGGCTCTTGACAGTAAAGCCAAATTACTTCGTTTAGGTTTGGAAAAAGTAGTGGAATTGAATGCAGTACAGCTGGGTGAGGTGGTGGCGTTATCCCAGACAGATAAAGCAATGCACACCGCTGTTTTAGAGCGGAAAGATTTATCATTTAATCAACTGAAACAGCTAATACAGTATTCGCAAACGCAAAAAACGGTCTTAAAAACCGTGCAACATGAGTCCATGATCTTAGATCATATATCTGTGATGACTCTGCTTGAGAGGTGTGAAAATAAAGCATTAGGGGCGGAGCATGTGCAAGCTTTTTTTAACAATATAGATTTTAAAATGAATAAGACAGCGTTAGAGCCATTTTTAAAAAAAATGTCTGAAAAAATGGCGCCTACTCAAGACTGCTACCAAGCACTTGTTTCTGGGATGAAACCAGATACGATCGAACTTGATGAATGGATATCCCTGGATGAAACACCACCCTGGGTTTTACAGTATGTGATGCGTTTGAATGATTTAGATGTTGCTGTTTTACGTGCAGTAGCCAAGAAAACAGAAGATCTTGATATCACTCAAGAACTCATACAGCGTACAATTGATGAAACCGTGTGGAATGCATTACTAGAGAGAACGATTGATGCACGAATTAAACAGCCTATTTATGAGCAGTTTGAGAAAGAATATCAAGAAAATTGTCGGGAATTGTGTGCAAAAGCCACAAACATTAAAACAGAATTACATGCGATTAAAAGTTATGAGCAAGGCAAACAATGTATACAAGAAAACCTAGATAAAAGCTTGAACAAGCAACTGGATATTTTCTTGAATTTTGTGCAGGAGTTAGATAAAAAAAGCGATGCGTTATCTGATAAACATTGTAATGCACAGACAGCATTGCGTAGATTATCTCAAGAGCTGAACAGCAAAGCCGCTGAGTTTTTCTCACGAAATCGAGATTCGGTCACCACGCCAGAGTTATTTTACGAAGAATGTAAAACATTGATTCACAACAAAGTACAGCAAGGCGGGTTAGACAATCATCGTGGTCGGCCTTATCCATTTGGCGTCATATTTGCTGTATTACATCGTATGCTTGTGTGGATCAAACAGTTGTTTAAAGGAGATACACGGTCTTATCGGTTTTGGGATTCACGCACAGATTCGAAACGTATCACAGATAATCTTCTCTTAGAGATGGAGTCCATTCTCATGGCTTAATTGAAAATAATAACTTTACACTTACATATCCATCTTCATTACTTTTGGATACGATATCAATATCTTTTATTAGAATCCCATTTTTACTTGAAATTTTCCAGAGCCACACTAAAAACTCATTATATGGAACCTTTTCAAAGCTAAGATTAATTTCTCCATCATTAGTTTGCATAAGGTGGGGTGAGAATTTTTTTAAATTTGTGCTTTTAAGATTTTGAGAAACAGCGCTAATGTTATTTAACTTAATTGCAGATGGATTTTTCTCTGCCAATTTATGAATGTTACTCGCATTTTTCATCCATAAATATACTTCCTTTTGTTCTTGCAAAAACTGTTTCTTTTGTTTAACTGATGAAGATAAAGGAGAATAAATTAAAGCATAAAAGATATAGATGAAAACAATAATAATTCCAATCTTAGCAAATTTTTGCTCCCGATCATTTAGTTTTTGCCAATGCTCATTTATGCTCATGAAGAAATCTCCATGCTTACAACTAATTTACCGCTTTCATCATTTATATTTAGTTTTTTATATACAGCACCAGATGATTTTAAATTTTTTTCAATTTGTTCAAGGTTGGTGAAATTATTAAGAGTAATTTTAACTACCAAGCTTTTATTTTTATACCGCATTTCAGAAACTTTAACTAACTCTGTTGCGCTATTCAAATATATACTATTAGTAAATTTATTTATTATATCCCAAAAGTTATTCGATGAACTTGCACCTGATTCCTTTAAAATCTGCCCAACTCTAAACTTTGGACTAATAACTTGACTGGATTTTGGAAAAAACTCTTTATATATGACTGAAATTTTATCAGTATACTTTTTTAATTGAGTGTTTAATACAAAAATATTTATGACATCAGTTAATATTAAACTAATAATCCAAAACGCCCCTAAATACGCAGATATTTTTGCATAGTTATTAGTTAAATGCTGTTTTGGTACATAATAAAACTCACCTTGACAAAAATTTACAACTCTATTGTTAAATATTCTTTTAGCAACCCATTCTAATCCACGATCATCGCAGTGGATTAACTTAGTACCTTCAGGATAATTTTTCGTATCTTTAAAAACTAAAGGCTGACTATCAAGTGTAAAATATTTAGAGTGACTTTCTAATAGATCTAAATCAATACTACCTTTAAAGTTTTTTTCATTAATTAAAATAGTATCATCTATGACACAAGATTCACCAATATTAAGTGCAAACCAAGAACTAGTGATTAAATCGTATTTTATAGAATGCGATAATAACTTTGACTGTAATTCTTGCATAAGATGCTTTTGAATAATAGCAACTAAAAACTTTTCATCAAAATAAAATTCTTTACTATAACAAAAATGTAAATTAATTACTGGCTCAGCAATTTCATCCTCAAGAGCATACATGATAACCGGACGAAGTTTACTTTCTTTTAACAAAGGAAGCTCTAAATCAAAAATAGTTATATTATTAGAAGGAAGAATTACATAAATTTTAGAATTTTCAGATATTTCTCTAAACTCACTTAATGATCTATTTTTAAGTGGCTCATCAACTTTACCAATCGCATCTAAACGAAGACTTAAGAAAATATCTTCATTTAAAAAATTAGTAAACAAGAAGACTAACATTTCGCCTCTGATAATTATTTTATACTATAAATAATAGGACTTACGCATTGACAAATAACAATCGTAAAAACAAACTACAGTACGCCGTCATTGCGAACAAAGTGAAGCAACCCAGTGACTTTAATGCCACAATTGCTTCGCTATCGCTCGCAATGATGCGTATTTTCGTTAGTGTGCAAGTCCTATAAATAAGATTTTCACTAACTTAGCTTTAAGCGCTAATAACTACAACTTGCACAACAGCTGTAACATCACTATGCACTTGAATTTCTACAGTATACTGACCAATAGATTGAAAAACACCTTCTGGCATAATAATTTCACGCTTAGAAACCTCATGTGACTTAGCTAATAAAGCTGCTTGAATTTCTGCAACGCCAACTGAACCGTAAAGCTTACCTTCATCACTAGCTTGAGCTTTGATTTCTATAGTTAAGTCATTTAACTTAGCTGCTCTTTGTTCTGCTTTTGCTAAATTCTTAGCCGCATTTTCCTCAAGCTCTGCACGACGTGATTCAAATAATGCTATGTTTTTTTCAGTAGCAAAAACCGCTTTCTTTTGTGGAATCAAATAATTGCGGCCATAACCAGGCTTAACTGTTACAGTTTGGCCTAAAGCTCCTAAGTTTCTAATCTTTTCCAACAATATAACTTGCATTTTATTAACCTCTATTTCTAGGCTTTAACTTATAAAACCTTAAGTTGAACACACTATCAAACAATCCCAATATAGTATAAAACGGCGCACTAACAAAAGGAGCCAAAATCAAAGGGACTATTAGTAGTAATAATAAACGTGAATTTTTTCTATTAACAAAAGAAGCACTTATGCTTAATCCAGCCAATAAAAAATAAACAATAACTGTCGGCAATAATGTCATTGCTATTAAGTTAAGCCTAGTTGCAGCAATTAACAAAATAATGAAAACAGCAATAGAGATTTTAGTAGCTCTAAAGCTCAACATTTCTTGTTTAAAACCACCAATATTAAACAAACGAGATTGCAAAGATCTTGCCGCCATCAACGACATAGTTGCAGAGAAAAAAATACTTAATATCTGCAGACCAAAAGCATAACTTGCAACAACAGTTTGATTAATATTAGATAAATCAGACAATAACTTGGTAACTGATGCATCGGTTTGCGTCTCTTTTACAAAATTTTCAAGGTACAAGAATTGAGCCACAACAAAATCTGGGGCTAATAATTGTACAAAAATTGAAGTCAATGCAATCATCAAGAAAAACAAACCAAATACAGCTTGCCAATTTGTCATCATGCGTAATACACAAGCCGCAAAATAACATGGAAAAAATAAAGCAAGCATATTTACAAAAGCGCCAACAGCAGGCATTCCAACCAAAGAGCAAGCAAAATATACTAAAGCAACTGGTAAAAGAATAGTTAAACCATTCATCCAACCATTGCGTAAAGTAATAAATGCAATTACAACCACCGCTAACCATGAAGTATAAGGAAACAAAGCTAATATTAACGTACACAATAGTGTAAATTGCTTATTAGTTAGAAATAATTGCAAATATTTTTGCATTTTCTCCCTGAGTTTAGCCATAAAATTTACCTATGACTATCACAGTATGGAATTAATGCTAATAATCTTGCTCTTTGAATAGCACGAGCTATTCTGCGTTGATCCTTAGCACTTGTGCCAGTTATTCTACTTGGAACAATTTTACCTGTTTCACTAATGTAGTTTTTTAATAAGTTAATATCTTTATAATCTATTTCATTAACGTTTTCAGTTAAACGAGATACTTTTTTACGACGAAAATATTGTGACATGTTAGCGATTCCTCTTATAGTGCATCTTTATCTTTGTATTCTTTAGACTCTTTTTTCATCATCACTGATTCAGTAGTAACTGCGTGATTTTTTTTCATAACTAAGCTACGTAAAATAGCATCATTGAATCGAAAAGCTGTATTTAATTCATCTAAAGTTTCTTGATTACATTCAATATTGAATAACAAATAATGCGCTTTATGCACATCTTGAATGCTATAAGCTAATTGTCTACGACCCCAGTCTTCTTTGCGGTGTATTTTGCCTTTATTTTTTGTAACGATGGCTTCATAACGCTCTACCATCCCAGCAACTTGTTCTGTTTGGTCAGGATGAACAAGAAAAACAACTTCATAATGTCTCATTATAGTTTCCTTATGGTTAAAATATGCAAAACCGCTATATCATCAAAAAGACTATAAATATAGTGGGAATTGCATATCGAATAGCCTTCAATTTTCTAGAAAATTGTAAGGCAAGGTTTAAAACCCGAACATGATAACTTATTTTTAGTAAAAATGATAGATACTAGGATTGTAACAACACGGCTGTCCCATCAAATTAATCAATGCTGGCGTGTAGGTTGGGCC
>Ga0155559_1046_pt2 | contig 20287 bp, 19 predicted proteins | sample RifCSPhighO2_12_FD_107216 | JGI IMG/M metagenome (GOLD analysis project Ga0155559, IMG submission 107216) | Legionellales bacterium RIFCSPHIGHO2_12_FULL_35_11
TCCGCTAACACAAATTTTAATACCTTTAGCTCCAGCTTTTAATGCAGTAGTTACGGCTCTTTTCATTGCTCGTCTGAACATTACCCTTTGCTCTAATTGTTGAGCTATACCCTGAGCAACCAAATTTGCATCCAGATCAGGCTTACGTACTTCTTCTACATTTAAGTGAACTGGCACACCAAGTTTAGAAGCAATTTCCGCTTTCAAACCTTCTATTCCACCACCTTTCTTTCCGATAAGAACACCAGGTCTAGCTGAGTGGATAGTTACAACTGCATTATTCGCAGGCCTTGAAATATGAATATTACTTATTGCTGCAGCAGCAAATTTAGTTTTAAGTTCATTTCTCAAATTGATATCTTGATTCAATAATTCAGCATAATTTTTAGTGGCGAACCAATTTGAATTGCATTCTTTATTAATTCCTAATCGAATTCCGATTGGATTTACTTTCTGTCCCATAATTAATCCTCGTCCGAAACTTTGATGGTAATGTGGCAATTTCGTTTAGTGATTCTATTTGCCCTACCTTTAGCACGAGCACTTACGCGCTTAAGACTTTTAGCCTCATCCACATAAATCTTGCTTACTTTTAGTTCATCAATATCTACGCCATTGTTATTCTCTGCGTTAGCAATTGCAGACTCTAAAACTTTAAGAACTAATTTAGCACCCTTTTTAGGAGTAAATTTCAAGATATCAACTGCTTCAGATACATCAATAGTACGAATCATATCTGCAATTAGTCTGCATTTTTGAGCAGATAATGCTGCATTTTTTAAACTTGCTGTAACTTCCATCTTCGCCTCTTATTTGCCTTTGGCTTTTCTGTCGCCAGAGTGACCTTTGAATGTACGAGTCATGGCAAACTCACCTAGTTTATGACCAACCATATTATCTGTTATGAATACAGGAACATGATCTCTACCATTATGAACGGCTATTGTTAAGCCAATCATATCAGGAATAATTGTTGAACGTCTTGACCAGGTCTTTATTGGTTTTTTTGACTTAGTCGTTACCGCATCTTCCACTTTTCTTAGTAAGTGTAGATCGATAAAAGGACCTTTTCTTATAGAACGTGCCACTATAATACCCTCTTAATTATTTTTTCTTACTTCTTCTGACTATAAATCTGTCAGTCCGCTTATTGCTTCTTGTTTTGTAACCCTTCGTAGGTACACCCCATGGCGATACTGGGTGACGACCACCAGAAGTTTTACCCTCACCACCACCATGTGGATGGTCAACAGGGTTCATAGCTACACCGCGAACTGTTGGACGAACACCACGCCAACGATTCGCACCAGCCTTTCCTAGTACACGTAAACTATGTTCACTATTGCTAACAACACCGACAACAGCTCGACAAGCTAATAACACTTTTCGCATTTCGCCAGATCGTAGTCTTAGAGTTGCATATGCTCCTTCTTTAGCTACGATTTGTCCGCTACAACCAGCGCTACGTAATAACTGAGCACCTTTACCAGGTTTTAACTCAACATTATGTATTACAATACCAAGAGGCATATTTTTGAGAGGTAAACAATTTCCAACAGAAATAGCTGCATTATCACCACTAACAATTTCTTGGTCTTGCTTCAAACCATCTGGAGCAATGATGTATCTTCTCTCGCCGTCTTTATATAACAACAAAGCAATTAGAGCGGAACGATTAGGATCGTATTCAATACGTTCAACTATAGCTGGGATATTATCCTTTTGTCGCTTAAAGTCTACTAAGCGGTATTGCGCTCTTGCACCACCACCAATATGACGCACTGTAATTCGGCCATAATTATTTCTACCACCAGTTTTTGATAACTTTTCAATTAACGGTGCAAAAGGTTTCCCTTTGTGAATATCATTATGAACTACTTTTATTTGACCACGCTTACCAGGTGACGTCGGTTTTGATATTACTAATGCCATCTTATATTCTACCTTATTCTGTCACTGTGAAATCAATGTCGTAGTCTTGATGTAAAGAAACAAAAGCCTTTTTCCAATCACTTCTCTTACCAGCTTGTTGCCTAAAGCGTTTGTTTTTACCTTTAACATTCATTACCGAGACATTCTTAACTTTAACATTAAACAACTGCTCAACTGCATGTTTTATCTCGTTCTTAGTTGCTGATTTAAGAACTTTAAAAGTATATTGCTTATACTTATCTGCAAGAAGAGTTGATTTTTCTGAGGTGTGAGGTTGATTAATAACCATCAAAATTTTCTCAGCATTCATGATAACTGCTCCTCTAATTGCCTAATTGCACTTTCTGTCATTAAGACTTGGTTATAACTTAAAAGTAAAACTGGGTCTAAAGCTTCAACATCACAAATGTCATACTGAATGAGATTTCTTGATGCCAAATATTCGTATTCACCAATTTCACTCATGACTATAAGAGCACCATCTACTTTTAAGAAATCCATTTTTTTCAAGAAATCCTTTGTTTTCAATGAGTCACACTTAAAGTCACTAATAATTACTAGGTTATCCAAACGGTACAGCTCGGAGATTATACTACGTAATGCTCGTTTGTACATTTTTTTATTGATTTTTTGTGTGTAATCACGCTTCTTAGATGCAAAAGTAACACCACCTTTACGCCAAATTGGACTTGATATAGTACCAGCTCTGGCTCTACCTGACCCTTTTTGGTTCCAAGGTTTACGACCACCGCCTCTTACTTCGGCTCTAGTCTTTTGTGCACTGTTACCACTTCTAGCATTATTTAGATAGGTTACAACAGCTTGATGCACTAGCCCTTCATTGAAGTCACAATCAAACACAGTTGGGTCTAATTTGATTTCAGCGCTTGTATCTCTAGTTTTAGATTGCATTACTCGCTCCTTTCCAGATGTTTAACGGCTGGCTTAACCTCAACTCGTGCACCAGGAGCCCCTGGTATTGCGCCTTTAATTAGAATAATATTTTTCTCATCATTCAAGCTTACGATTTGAAGAGTCTGGATGGTTGCTCGTTTGTTACCCATTTGCCCAGCCATTTTCTTACCTTTAAATACTCTACCTGGAGTTTGATTTTGACCAATTGATCCAGGAACTCTATGTGATAAAGAGTTACCATGAGTAGCATCTTGAGTTCTAAAATTATGGCGCTTTACTGTACCTGCGAAACCTTTACCTTTAGAAATGGCAGAAACATCAACTAATTGACCTTCTTTGAATACATCACTGATTGCTATTTCCTGTCCACATTTGTAATCAGAAACAGAATCAACACGGAATTCACAAAGCATATCACCAGCTTCAACCTCAGCTTTCGCAAAGTGGCCAGCCATTGGTTTGCTAACTCGACTTGTTTTTTTTGTTCCTGCAGTTAATTGAACCGCATTATACCCATCGGTTTCAGTACTTTTTAGCTGTGAAACACGATTTGGGTGCACTTCAACTACAGATACAGGAATAGAATTTCCATCTGCGGTAAATACTCGTGTCATACCGATTTTACGACCTAGTAAACCGATCATATCTTAACACCTCACTCTCATCATGGTATTTTTCCTTCAAGTACCTTACGTAATGGAAGTACTTGAAGGAAAATTTTATTAAAAAGCTCAATAATAGAATTGAGCTAAATCTTATTAATCATCCAAACTAATTTGTACGTCTACACCTGCAGCTAAATCAAGCTTCATTAAGGCATCAACAGTTTTTTCAGTAGGATTTACAATTACTACTAGTCTTTTATGTGTTCTGATCTCGTATTGATCTTGAGCGTCTTTATTCACATGCGGAGAAATAAGTACAGAAAACTTCTCTTTACGAATTGGCAAAGGTATAGGACCACGAATTTGTGCTCCTGTACGTTTCGCCGTTTCAACTATTTCACGAGTAGACAAGTCAATCATAGTATGATCAAAAGACTTAAGACGTATTTTAATATTTTGATTATTACTCATTTTAATCACTCTATAATTTTAGCAACAACACCAGCACCAACAGTTCTGCCACCTTCACGGATAGCAAATCTTAAACCTTCAACCATCGCGATTGGTGCATGTAAATTAATTGTTAATTTAACATTATCACCTGGCATCACCATTTCTATTCCTGATGGTAAATCGCATGTTCCAGTTACGTCTGTCGTGCGGAAATAAAATTGTGGTCGATATCCATTGAAAAATGGTGTATGTCTTCCACCCTCATCTTTTGACAATACATATACTTCAGCTTCAAACTTAGTATGTGGCTTGATTGTACCTGGCTTAGCTAGTACTTGCCCTCTTTCTACTTCATCTCGCTTAGTTCCACGTAGTAATATCCCTACGTTGTCTCCTGCTCGACCTTCGTCTAGTAGCTTTCTGAACATCTCTACGCCTGTACAAGTGGTCTTCGTAGTAGGTCTTATTCCTACTATCTCTATTTCTTCACCAACTTTGATTATTCCACTTTCAATTCTTCCAGTTACTACCGTTCCTCTTCCAGATATTGAAAATACATCTTCAATCGGTAACAAAAATTCTTTGTCTATGTTTCTTACTGGTTGTGGTATATAAGCATCCATAGTTTCTACTAGCTTCTCTACTGATGGTACCCCTATTTCACTCGTATCTCCTTCTAGAGCCTTCAACGCAGAACCAACTACAATCGGCGTATCATCTCCAGGAAAATCGTATGAACTTAGTAAATCTCTTACTTCCATTTCTACTAGTTCTAATAACTCAGCATCATCAACCATATCTGCTTTGTTTAAATATACAAGTATGTATGGTACACCTACTTGTCTTGATAACAATATGTGTTCTCTCGTTTGCGGCATAGGACCATCTGCTGCTGATACTACTAGTATAGCTCCGTCCATCTGCGCAGCACCTGTAATCATATTCTTTACATAGTCAGCGTGGCCTGGGCAGTCTACGTGTGCATAATGTCTTACTGCTGATTCATACTCAACATGCGCCGTAGATATCGTTATTCCTCTTGCCTTCTCTTCCGGTGCAGCATCAATTTCATCATACTTCTTCGCCGTACCACCATGCTTCGCCGCCATTACCGTCGCTATCGCCGCCGTTAATGTTGTCTTACCATGATCTACGTGACCTATCGTACCTACATTTAAGTGTGGCTTACTGCGATCAAATTTTTCCTTTCCCATTTCTGAATACCTCTATTTCTTATCTATAATTGCTTCAGCAATACTTGCTGGAGCTTCTGAATATTTTGCAAACTCCATTGTATAAGTTGCTCTACCTTGAGTTGCTGAACGTAGATCAGTAGAGTAGCCAAACATTTCGGCTAATGGAACTTCGGCTCTAATTACACGCCCTGCTGGAGATTCGTCCATGCCTTGCACAATTCCACGGCGACGGCTTAAATCACCCATAACATCACCCATATAATCTTCAGGGGTGACAACTTCTACTTGCATTACTGGCTCTAACAATACAGGTTTTGCTTTTTGCGCACCCTGTTTGAAACACTGAGAACCAGCAATTTTGAATGCCATTTCACTTGAATCCACTTCGTGGAATGAACCATCAAATAAAGTTACTTTAACATCTACAACTGGGTAACCAGCTATAACACCATTTTGCATTTGCTCTTGAATACCTTTATCAACAGCAGGTATGTATTCTTTTGGTATAACACCACCAACTATAGCGTTAACAAACTCATAACCATCTCCAAGAGCACGAGGTTCGATTTTCAACCAGACATGCCCGTATTGTCCACGTCCACCTGATTGTCTTACGAACTTACCTTCTTGTTCAACTGGAGATTTAAGAGTTTCACGATAAGCAACTTGAGGTTTTCCTACATTTGCCTCAACAAAGAACTCACGTCGCATTCTATCAACAATAATTTCAAGGTGAAGCTCGCCCATACCTTGAATAATAGTTTGCCCTGATTCTTCATCCGTATGAACTCTAAACGAAGGATCTTCTTGTGCTAATTTACCAAGCGCAATACCCATCTTTTCTTGATCAGCCTTAGTTTTTGGCTCAACAGCCACAGCAATAACTGGCTCAGGGAAATCCATTCTTTCTAATATAATAACTTTATTTTGATCACATAATGTATCGCCAGTAGTAACTGTTTTCAAACCAACAGCTGCTGCGATATCACCCGCACGGACTTCTTTTATTTCTTCACGAGAATTTGCGTGCATTTGTAATAAACGACCAATTCTTTCGCGCTTACCTTTAACTGAGTTATAAACTGTATCACCTGACTTTAACACACCAGAGTAAACTCTAAAGTAAGTTAAAGTTCCAACAAACGGATCTGTTGCAATCTTAAATGCTAGAGCTGAAAATGGTACATCATAAGATGTTTTTCTTGTGTCATCTTCGCCATTTTCATCAACACCTTTAATTGGTGGAATTTCCAAAGGGGATGGAAGATAATCAACCACACCATCAAGAACAGCTTGCACACCCTTATTTTTGAAAGCAGAGCCACAAAATACTGGTACTATTTCATTATTTATAGTTCTCTGTCTTAATGCCTTTTTAATTTCAGCTTCAGTTAATTCCTCACCTTCAAGATATTTTTCCATTAACTCTTCTGATGCTTCTGCAGCAGCTTCTATGATTTGTGTATAAAACTCTTCACACTGTGCTTTTAGATTTGCTGGGATTTCTTGATATTGGAATAACATACCTTTAGACTCTTCATCCCAATGAATAGCTTTCATTTTGATAAGATCAATAACACCAACAAATGAATCTTCTGCACCGATAGGCAACTGAACCACTACTGGACAAGCACCTAGACGTTTTTTGATCTGCTCAACAACTCTTAAAAAATTAGCGCCCATACGGTCCATTTTATTAACGAACACTATTCTTGGAACACCATATTTATTAGATTGTCTCCAAACTGTTTCAGATTGAGGCTCAACACCTGACACCGAGTCAAAAACTACTATTGCTCCATCTAGCACACGTAAGGAACGCTCAACTTCAATCATGAAGTCAACGTGTCCTGGGGTATCGATAATATTTACTCTATGCTTGGTGTATTGATTATCCATCCCAGACCAATAGCAAGTGGTTGCAGCAGAAGTGATTGTAATACCACGCTCTTGCTCTTGAACCATCCAGTCCATTGTGGCTGCGCCATCATGAACTTCTCCTATTTTATGAGATGTACCAGTATAGAATAATACCCTTTCTGTTGTTGTGGTTTTACCAGCATCAACGTGTGCGGCAATTCCAATGTTTCGGTAAAGTTCTAGCGATGTTGTTGACACAAGATGTTCCTCTCTATCTGTCTAAAGTTTATTTCTTAATTCCATCTGAAGTGCGCAAACGGCTGATTAGCTTTAGCCATCTTATGCATTTCTTCTCTTCGCTTAACTGCAGCACCTTTGTTTTGCGCAGCATCAACTAACTCACCAGCTAGTCTTAGCATCATACCTTTTTCACCACGCTTTCTAGAGGACTGAACAATCCAACGCATACCTAAAGCAATACTTCTGTCAACTCTTACTTCAACAGGCACTTGGTATGTCGCTCCACCAACTCGCCTTGATCTAACTTCTACAGATGGACGAACGTTATCTAGAGCTAATTCAAAGTACTGCAAAACACCTGTTGAACCAGAACCATCTCCACCTTCATTATCATCTCGCTTCATTTTTTTCAAGCGGTCATCTAAAAGGTCTAGAGCACCATAAATAATCTTTTCAGCTGTTGATTTCTTACCATTAACCATAAGCACATTAATAAACTTTGCTAATAGTTCACTATGATGTTTTGGATCTGGAAGAATTTCTCTTTTGGGTACTTCATGTCTTCTTGGCATGTCAAATTCCTACTATTCAATTATTTCTTATCTTTAGGTTTTTTCGTTCCATACTTTGAACGACCTTGTTTTCTATCACTTACACCAGAGGTATCTAAACTTCCTCTAACTGTGTGATATCTAACCCCAGGCAAATCTTTTACCCTACCACCGCGTATTAATACAACGGAATGCTCTTGCAAATTATGGCCTTCACCACCAATGTAAGATGAAACTTCATACCCATTGGTTAAACGCACACGAGCAACTTTCCGCATAGCTGAGTTAGGCTTCTTTGGTGTAGTTGTATATACCCGTGTACATACTCCTCGTCTTTGTGGACATGATTGCAGCGCAGGCACATTGCTCTTACGCTTTACTTGCACGCGAGGTTTTCTTACTAGCTGATTGATGGTAGCCATGTATTGTAACTCCGAACTTTTAACAAATATTTCATAAACATAAAGAGGCAGGATTCTATGATATAAATGACCCTATTGTCAAGAGTCATTTATACATTAAATTTCCTCAATACTCCTATACTTCACCTTCTTTGCGCTCATCTGCATTCAAGGCTTCACTTAATGCATGTTCTACATCACTGGCCGTCACTTTTGCTGGCGCAGCTTCTGCTTCTTGAGCTTTAGCTTTTTTAGCTTTTCTTGTTGCATGATAGGTATAACCTGTTCCTGCTGGAATAAGCCGTCCTACCATCACATTTTCTTTTAATCCACGCAAATCATCAATTTTTCCACTAACCGCAGCTTCAGTTAACACTCTCGTTGTTTCTTGGAAAGATGCTGCTGAAATAAATGATTCAGTAGCTAATGATGCTTTTGTAATCCCCAATAAAATTGGAGTTCCAGTAGCTGGGATTTTATTAGCTCCTATTAATTTATCGTTCTCAGCTAACATGACAGTATCTTCTATATGCTCACCTACTAAGAATTTAGAGTCGCCAGCTGCTGTTATTACTCTCTTACGTAACATCTGACGCACAATTGTTTCAATATGTTTGTCATTAATTTTTACACCCTGCAATCTATATACATCTTGAACTTCATTCACTATGTAGTTCGCTAGTGCTCCGACGCCAAGAAGTCTTAATATATCATGCGGATTTGGAGGGCCATCTGCTACGACTTCACCTCTGACAACCTTCTCGCCTTCAAATACTGAGATATTACGCCATTTTGGTATTAACTCCTCATGCGAAACCTTATCTGACTCAGTAATAATAAGTCTTCGTTTACCTTTAGTTTCTTTACCAAAATTAATAACACCAGAAATTTCAGCCATTACTGCCGAGTCTTTAGGTTTACGTGCTTCGAATAAGTCAGCAACTCGAGGTAGACCCCCTGTGATATCCCTGGTTTTAGTTCTTTCTTGAGGAATTCTTGCAATTACGTCACCAACTCCTACACTTTCACCGTCACCAAAGTTAATAATAGCATCTACAGGAAGATAATATTGTGCAGGGACTTTAGTACCAGCTAAGAAAATCTCTTCTCCATTGTCAGAGACTAGTTTTACCATCGGACGCAAATCTTTCCCAGCAAGACCACTTCGGTGTTTTGCATCGACAACAACAATATTGCTTAAACCTGTAATCTCGTCAGTTTGACGATTCATTGTTATGCCTTCAACTAAATCTACAAACTGTAACTTACCACTTACTTCAGAAATTACTGGGTGAGTATGTGGGTCCCATGTGGCAATTACTTGACCAGCATCAACAGGTGATTCGTCATGTACTGTAAGTACCGCACCATATGGTAGCTTGTAACGCTCACGCTCTCTTCCAAATTCATCTAGAATTGTAACTTCACCTGAACGCGATACAGCAACTAGATTACTATTCTCATGCTTAACTGTTTTGATGTTATGTAATCGAATTATACCTTTAGTTTTAATTTGAATATTATTAGCAGCTGTAGAACGAGATGCAGCCCCACCGATATGGAACGTACGCATAGTTAACTGTGTTCCAGGTTCACCGATTGATTGTGCTGCAATAATACCTACGGCTTCACCAGTATTAACTAAATGCCCTCTAGCTAAATCACGGCCATAACACTTAGCACATAATCCAAATCTAGTCTCACAAGCAATAGGAGAACGAACATAAATTTGGTCAACACTCATAGATTCAAGCTTCTCAACCCATTCTTCATCTAACAGAGTACCAGCTTTAACAACTGGTTCCTTCTGGGTTGGAATATAAGTATCTGTTGCTACTACACGACCTAAAACTCTTTCGTGTAAAGGCTCTACAATATCACCGCCTTCAATCAGTGGTTGCATTAAAATACCGTTTTCAGTTCCACAATCAAGCTCAGTAATAACAACGTCTTGTGCAACGTCAACTAGCCTTCTAGTTAAATAACCTGAGTTAGCTGTTTTTAAAGCTGTATCTGCTAAACCTTTACGTGCTCCGTGAGTTGAAATAAAGTACTGGAATACATTTAATCCTTCACGGAAGTTAGCAGTAATTGGGGTTTCAATAATAGATCCGTCTGGCGCCGACATTAGACCACGCATACCAGCAAGCTGTCTAATCTGAGCTGCCGATCCTCTTGCTCCAGAGTCTGCCATCATGAATATAGGATTGAAAGAATCATCTTCCACCTTCTGACCTTTAGCATCAATAAACACATCTGTTGCAATATTAGACATCATAGATTTAGCAACCATTTCACTGGTACGCGACCAGATATCAATTACTTTATTGTATCTTTCGCCGTTTGTTACTAGACCAGACCTAAATTGTGATTCAATTTCGCGAACTTCCATATCTGCCTTTTCAATGATAGCAGCTTTATTATCTGGAATTTCCATATCATTTATGCCGATGGAAGCTCCACCTCTAGTTGCATATTTAAAGCCTGTATACATTAGTTGATCAGCAAATATTACTGCAGCCTTCAAACCATAAGAACGGTAACAATTATCTAATACTTTAGATATTACTTTTTTAGTCATAACCTTATTAATCTGTTCGAATTCCATACCTTCAGGCAGAATTTGCGAAAGAATTGCTCTACCAACAGTTGTTTCTACTAATTTATAGCCTAATTTATTATTCTCTTCTTTTATTGGTAATCGAAGTTTGATCCTAGCATGAATATCTAAATCTCCATCTTCATACCAGTTTAAAGCATCTTGCGGACTTATAAATGAACGGCCCTCACCTTTAGCATTAATACGATATCTAGTTAAATAGTATAAGCCTAATACCACGTCCTGACTTGGAACAATAATTGGCTCACCACTAGCGGGTGAAAGTATATTATTTGTAGACATCATTAACGATCTCGCTTCAAGTTGCGCTTCAATTGTTAATGGAATGTGAACGGCCATCTGATCCCCGTCGAAGTCAGCGTTGTATGCTGTACAAACTAAAGGATGCAGTTGGATAGCTTTGCCTTCAATAAGAACTGGTTCAAAAGCTTGTATACCTAATCTATGTAGAGTTGGCGCTCTATTTAGTAATATTGGATGCTCACGAATGACTTCTTCAAGCACGTCCCAAACAACAGGTTCTTCGCGATCAACCATCTTTTTAGCAGCTTTAATTGTACTAGCTAGACCTCTAAATTCTAATTTACTGAAAATAAATGGCTTAAACAGCTCTAATGCCATTTTTTTAGGTAGACCACATTGATGTAAACGTAAAGTTGGACCAACAACAATTACAGAACGACCAGAATAATCTACACGTTTACCAAGTAGATTCTGTCTGAAACGACCTTGCTTACCTTTAATCATGTCTGCTAAAGATTTTAATGGTCGTTTATTTGTTCCAGTGATAGCACGTCCACGACGACCATTATCCAATAAAGCATCCACAGACTCTTGTAGCATTCTCTTTTCATTACGTACAATAATATCGGGAGCATTCAAATCAAGTAATCTTTTTAATCTATTATTTCTATTAATAACTCTTCTATATAAATCATTTAAATCAGAAGTAGCAAAGCGTCCACCATCTAAAGGAACTAAAGGACGAAGATCAGGCGGTAATACTGGAAGTACACTCATAATCATCCATTCAGGCTTATTTCCTGAATCATAAAAAGCTTCTAGCAGTTTTAATCTCTTAGTAATTTTCTTGATCTTTGTCTCAGAGCTAGTTGTAGGCAACTCTTCTCTTAATGATTTAATTTCGTGCTCAAGATCAATTTGCTTAAGAAGATCGCGAATTGCTTCCGCACCCATACGTGCATCAAACTCATCACCATACTGTTCCATTGCATCTAAGTACACTTCATCATTTAACAGCTGACCTTTTTCTAATTCCGTCATTCCAGGATCAACAACAACAAATGCTTCGAAATATAAAACTCTTTCAATGTCTCGAAGGGTCATATCTAACAATAAGCCTATTCGAGATGGTAAAGATTTTAAGAACCATATATGCGCAACAGGACTTGCTAATTCTATATGACCCATTCTTTCGCGGCGTACTTTAGCTAAAGCAAGTTCAACTCCGCACTTCTCGCAAACAACGCCACGGTGTTTTAGACGCTTATATTTTCCACATAAGCATTCATAGTCTTTTACAGGACCGAATGTTTTAGCACAAAATAATCCATCTCTTTCTGGTTTAAATGTTCTATAGTTAATAGTTTCTGGCTTTTTAACTTCGCCGTATGACCAAGAGCGGATAAGTTCAGGTGATGCTAAGCCTATCTTAATAGCATCAAACTCTTCACTTTGACCTTGTTGTTTTAGCATACCTAGCAAGTCACCCATAACTGGTGGTTTCATGATAATATCGTTGCCTACATTCCGAACTATAGCCACGTTTATGCCTCCAAAATGGTCAAACAGTAATGTTAAGACTATTTCTTAAAAATCCTAACAAACTCAAAAATAAATTAAGACGCTGACTAAAAATACTTAGTCAGCTCGCACACTAAAAATTAATCATTCTCCAGTTCAATATCAATACCAAGAGCCCGTATTTCTTTAAGAAGTACATTAAATGACTCTGGCATTCCTGGATCCATACGATGATCACCGTCTACTATATTTTTATAGATCTTAGTTCTACCACCAACATCGTCAGATTTAACTGTTAGCATTTCTTGAAGAGTATATGCTGCACCATAAGCTTCAAGCGCCCAAACTTCCATCTCGCCGAATCTCTGACCACCAAATTGTGCTTTACCGCCAAGTGGTTGTTGTGTAACCAAACTATAAGAACCTGTTGAACGTGCATGCATTTTATCATCAACTAAATGATTTAGCTTAAGCATGTACATATAACCAACTGAGACTGGATTATCAAATTTACGTCCTGTACGGCCGTCAATTAAAGTTGTTTTCCCATCAGCAGGCAAATTAGCTAGTTCTAGCATAGACTTAATTTCAGCTTCATTAGCTCCATCAAAAACTGGTGTAGCCATCGGCACACCGTCTCTCAAGTTGTTAGCCAATACTTTCAGCTCATCATCATTTAGCGAATCTAAATCAACTCTCTTAACGCCGTCATGATTATAGATTTTACCTAAGTAAGCTCGCAAATCTTGTATTGATTTTTTACTATCAATCATTTCCGCAATACGCTGACCTAATCCTCTAGCAGCTAATCCTAAATGAGTCTCAAGAACTTGTCCAATATTCATTCGAGATGGAACGCCCAATGGATTTAGAACTATATCAACTGGAGTACCGTCTTCCATATAAGGCATATCTTCAACTGGGACAACGATTGAAACCACACCTTTATTACCATGACGACCGGCCATTTTATCTCCAGGCTGGATACGTCTTTTAACAGCCATGTATACTTTAACAATTTTAAGAACACCAGGAGCAAGATCGTCTCCTTGAACAATTTTCTTTTTACTATCATTAAAGCGTTTCTCAACTTCTTTAGCTAAAGATTCAAGTTGCTTTGATAATTGTTCTAATTGTTGACTGACTTCATCACCTTCTAAACGGATACTGAACCATTTTTCACGCTGAAGTTTAGTTAAATATTCAGCAGTAATATTACTTCCAGATTTAAGACCGTCTGGACCGCCTTTAGCTGTAGATTTAATTAGTAAATTAAATACGCGTTGATAAATATCCTCTTCGCGAATTCTACGCTCATCTAGTAGATCCTTTCGTACTCTAGCTAAATGCTCTTCTTCGATTGATTTAGCGCGCTCATCCTTTTCTAAACCATCTCTAGTAAATACCTGCACATCGATAACCGTACCATTCATTCCAGAAGGAACACGAAGCGATGAATCTTTAACATCAGAAGCCTTTTCACCAAAAATCGCTCTTAATAGCTTTTCTTCTGGGGTTAATTGTGTTTCTCCCTTAGGAGTAACTTTACCAACCAAAATATCCCCAGCGTTAACTTCGGCTCCGATATACACAACACCAGATTCATCTAAGTTTGCAAGCGCTGACTCAGAGACACTAGGAATATCGGCTGTTATTTCTTCACTACCTAATTTAGTATCGCGAGAAATGCAAGTTAATTCTTCGATATGGATAGTTGTAAAGCGATCATCTTCTACTATTCTTTTAGATATTAAGATTGAATCTTCGAAGTTATATCCATTCCAAGGCATAAAAGCCACAAGAAGGTTTTGCCCAAGAGCTAATTCCCCCATATCTGTACATGGACCATCAGCGAGGGTATCTCCTTTGAAAATAAGATCGCCTTTCGCAACAATTGGGGTTTGGTTGATACAGGTATCTTGGTTAGAACGGAAGTATTTAGTTAAGTTATAAATATCAACCCCTGTTTCTCCAGCTACAGTTTCATTATCGTTAACTCTAACTACAATACGTGATGCATCAACTAAATCTATAACGCCACCACGCTGAGCAACAACTGAAACTCCGGAGTCTGTTGCTACAGTTCTTTCCATTCCTGTACCAACTAAAGGTTTTTCAGCTCGCAAAGTAGGTACTGCTTGACGTTGCATGTTTGAACCCATTAGAGCTCTGTTAGCATCATCATGTTCTAGGAATGGAATCAAAGATGCAGCCACAGAAACAATTTGCTTCGGCGAAACATCCATATAATTGATCTTATCTGGTGTTGTTAGCGAAAACTCATTCTCATGTCTACAAGGTACTAAATCAGCTGTTATATTACCTTCGGCATCTAAAGCAACACTAGATTGAGCTATATACTGATCAACTTCTTCAATCGCAGATAGAAACTCAACTTCATCTGTTACGCGCCCGTTAATAACTTTTCTGCATGGTGTTTCAATAAACCCATAGGAGTTAGTTCTAGCATAAACAGATAAAGAATTTATAAGACCAATATTTGGACCTTCAGGAGTTTCAATTGGGCATACACGACCATAATGCGTTGTATGTACGTCCCGAACCTCAAATCCAGCTCTTTCTCTTGTTAAACCGCCTGGCCCTAAAGCTGAAACACGTCTTTTGTGTGTAACACCAGACAGAGGGTTGACTTGATCCATAAATTGAGACAATTGACTTGAACCAAAAAATTCTTTAATTGCTGCAGAAACTGGTTTTGCATTAATTAAGTCTTGAGGCATTAAATTATCTGACTCAGCTAAACTTAAGCGCTCTTTTACAGCTCTTTCTACTCGCACTAAACCAACTCTAAATTGGTTTTCTGTCATTTCCCCAACACTTCGAACTCGGCGATTGCCTAGATGATCAATATCGTCAACTAGTCCAATACCATTTCTGATATTGATAAGTGTCTTAATTACAGCAAGAATATCTTCTTTGGTTAGAGTGCCTGGACCAGTGTCTTCTTTGCGACCAACACGTCGGTTAAACTTCATTCTACCAACACTTGACAAGTCATAACGCTCAGCAACAAAGAATAAATTATTGAATAAGGTCTCTGCAGCTTCCTTTGTTGGTGGCTCACCAGGTCTCATCATTCTGTATATTTCAACTAGTGCTTCAAGTTCTGAAGATGTTGGGTCTATTCGTAATGTATCAGAAATATAAGAACCATGATCTAAATCGTTAGTATAAATTACAGTAAAATTTAGTATTCCGGCATCTGCAAATTTTTCGAGATGGTCTAATTCAATTTCATCATTTGCATTAGCTATTAACTCACCTGAATTGGTATCTACAATGTTTGTAGCAAGAACCTTTCCAACTAAATAGTCACGTGGAACTATTAGATCCTTCATATTTGCCTTTTCCATTGCTTTGATATGTCTAGATGTAATTCTACGACCTTGTTCAACAATAATTTCGCCCGTATCAGGCATCATAATATCAAAAGAAGCTATTTCACCACGTAATCTAGCTGGAACTAAATCTATATGAAACTCACCATTTCTTAAATGACATCCAGTAGTTTCAAAAAACTCTTTTAAAATATCTTCAGCATCATATCCTAAAGAGCGCAATAAGATTGTAACAGGTAGTTTTCTACGACGATCTATACGAACAAAAACTGAGTCTTTAGGGTCAAACTCAAAGTCTAACCAAGAGCCACGATAAGGAATTATTCTACCTGAATATAAAAGTTTACCTGATGAGTGAGTCTTACCTCTATCATGTTCAAATATAACACCAGGAGAACGGTGAAGTTGCGATACGACAACTCTTTCTGTGCCATTAACAACGAAAGTACCTACATCTGTCATTAATGGGATTTCCCCCATAAACACGTCTTGCTCACGAATATCTTTAACTGGTTTGGTGTTACCAGGTGCATCTTTATCAAGAATTACTAATCTGATTTTTACTCTAAGAGGTGCTGAGTAAGTTAAACCTCTTAATTTACATTCTCTAACATCAAAAGCAGGCTCGCCAAGGCTGTAACTGACATATTCTAATCTGGCATTACCAGAAAAACTTTCAATTGGGAAAACAGAAGTAAAGGCCGCATGTAAACCATTTTCATTTTGGTTTTTGCCTGAAGTATTAATTTCTAAAAAATCGCGGTATGACTTTAACTGAATCTCAAGAAGGTTTGGAATTTCTTTAATATCAGCTTGCTTACCAAAGCTTTTGCGGAATCTTTTTTTCTCAGCATGTGAATATTGAGTGTTAGCAACTGCTTGGGCCATGGTAGTTCCTCTATAAATTGTTAAGATCTATATATACGTACGCCCAGCCATGAATCATGGCCGGGCCTTTTATAAAATTACAATAGTAATTATTTAACTTCTACTGTAGCACCTGCTTCTTCAAGTTGTTTTTTGATATCTGCGGCTTCATCTTTAGAAACACCTTCTTTAATTGGAGATGGTGTGCCTTCAACTAGATCTTTAGCTTCTTTTAATCCAAGACCTGTAATACTACGAACTGTCTTAATAACAGATACTTTGTTACTACCGAAATTTGTCATTACAACATCAAATTCAGTTTTTTCTTCAACTGCACTAGCTGCTGCTACAGGTGCTGCTACTGCTACAGCTGCTGCTGCGGCTGATACGTTAAAGCGTTCTTCCATTGCTTCGATTAACTCAACAACATCCATAACACTCATATTTGCTATCGCATCAAGAATTTCATCTTTTTTTACAGCCATTTCTAGCTCCTAAGTTATAAATTTAATAAATTAATTATCTGGTTAATTTGCTTTTGCATCTTTTACTGCTGCAATTGTACGAACTAATTTTGCATGTGGCTCAGCAAGAGTTCTAACGAATTTCTCTATTGGTGCTTTTATTACATACATTAATTTAGCAATTGCCTCTTCACGAGTCGGTAGACTCGCTACGTAATCTAGTTGCTTTTCATCTAAAACTTTTCCACTTAGAGATAAAGCTTTAACTTCAAGCTTGTCAAATTTCTTAGAAAAATCCTTTAGCAACCTAGCAGCATCACTTGGCGCTTCAGTTGATAAAGCAACAAACAATGGACCGATTAAATGATCATTTAAACACGCAAAATCTGTTTTCTCAAAAGCTCTACGAGTTAAGTTATTTGGAACCACTCGTAAATACACTTTTGCTTTTCTTGCTTCAGAACGCAATTGTGTCATTTGATTCACAGTTAAACCACGATAATTAGCAACGACAGCCGAAATTGCGGTAGAAGCTACTTTATTAACTTCCTCAACAACGGCTTTTTTAGCGGCTAAAGTTAACGTCACGTTTAAACCTCCTAAAGTTTCACAAGCTAAATATATAGCTTGCTTGTTATGGTGGCCTTGCTCATAAATACAGAAATTTGTAAAAGAGTCAGGTTCACCCGTCTGCGCAGGGATACAAAAATATAATTTTGTAAAACCAAACAAATACATCCCGCGTGAATAATCACGTATTATACTTGAATGGCTAGCAAAAAAACATTTTGCATATTATGCAATCGCACCTGCGGTCTTCGACGGCGGAAACCAAAGTCTTCGCCGTGAAATATTGCAAAATGGGAAGTATGTTACACTACTATTGATGATGGATCAATAGTCAATCCTGGTCCCATTGTAGATGATAAGGTAATCTTCTTAATATAAACACCTTTTGATGTAACTGGCTTTGCCTTTTTAAGATCTGAAAGCAATGCAACAATATTTTCTATAAGGTCACTAGGAGCAAAATCGATTTTCCCTACCGAACAATGAATAATACCATTTTTGTCAGTTCTGTATCTCACTGCGCCTGCTTTAACATCCTTAACAGCAGATTCCACGTTAGGTGTCACAGTTCCAACTTTTGGATTAGGCATCAATCCTCTAGGCCCGAGAACTTGTCCAAGCTGACCGACAACACGCATAGCATCTGGAGTTGCAATAACCACATCAAAATCCATCATTCCATCTTTAATTTGTTTAGCTAAATCTTCAAATCCTACATGGTCAGCACCAGCTTCTTTTGCCTTAACTGCATTTTCACCCTGAGCAAAAACAGCTACTCGAACTACTTTTCCAGTACCTTTTGGTAATTTCGTAGACATGCGTAATGCTTGTTCTGGTTTTCTTGGATCAACCCCAAGATTAACTGCGATATCAACACATTCGATAAATTTTTTACTAGCAAATTCTTTCAATGTCATAATAGCATTATCTATCTTATAGACTGTTGCTGGTTTTACCTTTTCTAATATCCTAGCCTTTTTCTTTGTTAAGCTTGCCATAGTAGTGCCCCTTACTCTAAATCTTCAACTTCAATACCCATGCTTCTAGCTGTTCCAGCAATAGTACGAACAGCCGCTTCTAAACTTCCTGCAGTTAAATCAGGCTCTTTTATCTTTGCTATCTCTTCTAACTGCGCACGTTTGATAGTTGCTACTTTTTTAGTGTTAGGTGTAGCGCTACCGCTACTAATACCAACAGCTTTCTTCAATAATACTGAAGCAGGTGGTGTTTTAGTAATGAAAGTAAAGCTTCGATCTGAATAGACTGTAATTACAACTGGAGTAGGTAAACCTGGCTCTAAGTTCTGAGTGGCTGCATTAAACGCTTTACAGAACTCCATTATATTTACACCTCTTTGACCAAGAGCTGGTCCAACTGGAGGACTAGGATTTGCTTTACCTGCTTGAATTTGTAACTTTACATATGCTTCTATTTTTTTAGCCATATTGACTCCTTTAGGTGGGTTAAACGCTAATAAATTAGCTCCCCTGTTTTACTTATATTTTATCTTTGCTTTAGATTTTGGAAAATCAAAATCTAAAAAATTTAAGCTATTTAGGTCTTTTCTACTTGACCGAACTCTAATTCTACTGGTGTTGAGCGCCCAAAAATTAATACAGCTACCCGAAGCCTATTTTTATCGTAATTAACTTCTTCAACTACACCATTAAAATCTACAAAAGGACCTTCTTTAACCCGTACTATTTCACCTGGCTCAAATAGTACTTTTGGTTTAGGTTTGCTTACGCCATCTTCAACTCGTTGCATAATTGCTGATGCTTCTTTGTCCGTGATGGGTGTTGGAGTTTGGCTGGTTCCGCCAATGAATCCTAAAACTCGAGGAATTGCTCTAATCATATGCCATGTTTTATCATTCATGCTCATATGAACAAGTACGTATCCTGGGAAAAATTTACGCGTGCTTTTTCGTTTTTGTCCAGCACGCATTTCAACTACTTCTTCAGCTGGAACTACAACTTCACCTATTTGATCTTGAAGATGATGATGCTCTGCGCGTAACTTAATTTCGCGCATTACAAAGCTCTCATATCCTGAATATGCGTGAACTACATACCACTGTTTTGATTTATGTTCTTCCACAGTAATCTCAACCTAATTGCGTTATTTTACCGATAGCCCACGTCATGCCTGAATCTATCCCCCACAATACAAATCCTGTTATTGTTACCATAATCATTACAATAAAAGTGGTCTGTGTAGTTTCTTGCCTTGAAGGCCAAACTACCTTTTCCAGCTCAAGCTTCGCATCTTTTGCAAATGCAAAACATTGCTTGCCTTGATCAGTAAAATAGACAAGCGCAAGAGATCCAATGACCCAGAAAATCCAAATTATAGCTATGATCGGACCAGAAAAATTTCCTAGATATGTTCCAATAAAAGCAGCACATGTTACAAGTACTACTCCTATCCATGCTGCTATCTGTGTCAATTTGCTCCGCCTTTTAAATTTATTTGGTTACTTTGTAGAGA
>Ga0155559_1067_pt1 | contig 20102 bp, 25 predicted proteins | sample RifCSPhighO2_12_FD_107216 | JGI IMG/M metagenome (GOLD analysis project Ga0155559, IMG submission 107216) | Legionellales bacterium RIFCSPHIGHO2_12_FULL_35_11
AGGAATAAAAACAATGTGGACAGGATATCAGCACTTTACTATTGCTGCTCAAATGTATCGTAATATGTCAATTAAAACTTAAGGCTAATTGGAAGCTCCTTCTACAAGGCGCTTGTGAATTTCTCTGACTAATCCTTCGGTAATAAGCTCACCATCCCCCACATAGCCCGCTACCAAATCAAAGGCTTGCCGGTAGTTTAATAGCTCTTTAGTATCATCTGGATTAGCTGCTGGGATGGGTTCTCCTGCCCACAATTGCTTTGACTGCTCTAAGGTAAGCTGAGTACCTTCGATATGCGTTGTGTGATGCGCTTCAAGAATCAAAGCTTTATTTTGCATCTTAGCAACCCATTCATCTGAGAGGGTTGCCGCCTCTAAAAATCCACGGACTCGCTCTATTGTCGTGAGTGTATTTGCAATTGAATTAGTAATTGTAAATTTTGGTTTAAACATTAAAATGACTCCTTGTTGCCTATATCTTACAATATGTCATAAGAATGTCGCAAGATATGTCGCAATTATGTCACAAGATTTGTCGTGAGAATGTCGTATGAGTTGATATTTTTATGAATTATGCAGAGGAATTGGGTTCAATTCCTAAAATACACTCGATAAAGCGGGGCCTATTTGGGGGCTTTTTTAAAAACCTCATTCAAATAATTATTTATTATCAATAAATTACATAGCCAATGTTATGGACGCCGCCACCAATTAACTAGTTGATTTATAATTCTTTTTTATGTAGTATTCAATCACAGGGTTCCCAAAGGGTTTATTGGGTCTTGCCCAAGTAATTTTTCTTTAATCTTCGAGAAATTAAAATGATCTTAAAAATTGATAAGCGACTTAAGGCTTATGGGTAGATGGATCAAAATGAATGTGGCTGTCCATCATCCGATATATATATTCACTGTCATCAGTCACTTGGTCAAACCGCTCTGAATTGTAAGGTCTGCAGTAATACTATGGAGCTTGATGCTCATTTATACAGATGTCAGTTTGGGGGGCCTCGAGCAGAACTAAGGAGCTTATATTTCTGCTCACCCTGCAATCAACAAGATGGTGTTGCTCTGTATGATGGTCCACCTGTTCATGATGTAAGTGCTCTTATTGCTGAGAAATTTCGGATTTAGCGAGGGTAGTTGATATGAATTTTCAAGTACATGGCGAAGAAATACTTCGCCGATGGGATGAAGCAGAGAATGCTTTTCAATGTCACCCCATTCTAATGCAATAAGCTCAGATGTACGCAGACCTGTAAAAAAGGCGAACTGGAATAGATTTTTGATTTGTTCGTGGTGGGTTGCATCCAGAAGAAGCTTGACCTCTTGTTTATCAAACGGATCCACTTTGAAATTACTTCTGCTGGTTTGTTTGCACAATAATTTTGAGATGACAATTTTATCTAAAGGGTTGGTTTTGATGTACTCATCATTTAACGCTTGCTCTATAATGGCGCGCAGGGGTATCAGCATATTGCTTAATGTCTTTGATGTGATGCCTAAACCACGGATCCACTCTCGAATAAACGCGGGTTTTAAATCTTGAATGGCAACACTGCCAAAGTAGGGAATCAATCGTGCATAACAAACCTTCTTGTAGCCAATATAGGTGCTGTGTTCGCGAGTGGCTTTGATTTGCTCCAAAAACTCAATCAGTAACTCTCCAATGGTGATGTTGGTTTTAACATGCCCAAAACGACGAGCTAAATTGGATTGGGGAAAATAATCAGCATATGAGAACACTATGGACGGTGGATACCGGATAAATCTACTGTTGCAGGTTATCAGCCAATCAACGATTGGTCGCAAATATTCAAAGCTAAAACCAATTGCTAATATTTGTCTTTAACTCCAATAAGTACTAATAAATACATATTATTGAAGATAAAAACAAATTTCGTTGCATTCGTAAAAAACGACTCAAAATTTGTACATCACTAAACTATGCAACATGATATAAATCTAAAAACATCAATGGATGCTCATCGGGGACTTCTATGTTGAATAGACTAAAACCAGCTTTCTCATAAAACAAAATAGAATCTTGTTTAGCATCTACAACTAAAAAACGGCATCCTATCAGCGACGAAATTTTATCTCTAACCAAGGTGATCGTCCAATCAAGCAACTCTCTACCATATCCTTGCCCTTGCAAGTCTTTATCAATAGCGAGTCTTGCAATTTTTACCGCTGGAAAGGCTTCGTACTTGGTAGAAGCATACATTTCTTGAGGACGTTGATTTTCATTTAAAATAATTTCACTACTCATAAGAGAGATATATCCCCAAACTCGCGCAGTTTCATCCACTAATACATATGTTTTAGCAATATTATTTTGATGGAAATTTAGGGCGGCTTTTCGTAGAAAAATTTTTAGAGGCGTCAGACTTTCTTTACCCAGTGACAATTTACTAACATTGTCACTTTCGTGGATTGGTCTTAATTGAAAGTTTTGTTGAGTCAAGGGCATGTTACATGTTCTTATTATTTTCTTGAATATTTTTGCGAGGATTTAACGTAACATATCCTTTTTTGTCGTATTCCGTCATTAACTTACGTCCGCGATCTAGCGAGGCTTGAGCTAAAGGATTAGGCTCGGCATGATTAACTTGCTCTAAAAAAGAGTCAGCATCTTTGCCAGATAAACGCCACCCTGAAAATGTAGATGTTTTAATAGCCATTGTTACACCATAAAATACTTAAATGAATTACCTACATGCTAATTATACTCTATTCAAGAAAAATTTTATAGCGCAACAGGAGGAAACAGGTAGGCATGGGTGGCAAAAGAATATTTGAATGATTATTTAGAAGGAGAACAACATGGCTAGAACCATCGATTATCATAATTACTTCATTGAAACCTTAAAAGAACCATCTGAGGCCGCAGGGTCACTGCCATTAAGTTAAGGATTTTGTCATTCCAGCGAAGGCGGGAATCTATCCCTAAAGTGGCACTGTGCCTGTTTAGAAATAGATTCCCGCATTCGCGGGAATGACAGTGTTTTTCTTAACTTAATGGCAGTGGGGCGACGAGCCATTGCAGGAAGGGGAAACTGCAGAAATTGACCACGTACAGTATATTTCATAAATAGCCGCACTTTACGGTACTTCTTGGCATTAGACAACAATTTTATTGAAGTTGTAAGAGTTATTTAGTAAACGTTCCAATGGAACGATTTACACTGGTGTCACGAGTGATTTGATCAAAATAGTATATGAGCATAAATATGCGGATGTGCCTGGATTTACACAAAAGTATGAATGCAAACATCTTGTTTTTGCATTATTGGCGCACAAAGTGTAAAAAATACCGATACAGCGGAAGAAAAAGGTTATGATGCTGGCAAAAAAGTTTCGGGAATAAAGAGACATATTGCTGTAGATACACAAGGATTGACACATGCTATTTATGTTACAACGGCTAATATTACGGATCGAGATGGAGCTATTGCAATGATAGAGTATTCGAAAGATAATCTTTAGTTTCTAATGCGAAAATTTTTCTAGGTTTAAGAGTATTTTTTATTCTGCAGCATAATAATAAAAATTAAGAAAACTACTAAAGGCGAGCTAATTTTTAATATCCAGCCCCAGTTTAAACACCATGCTGAAATTGAATCTAAGATCACTAAAAAGAAACTTAGGTAAATAAAATGAGCGCTAATCCCTTTCGTGGATTTAATGGACTTATTTTTTAAAATTTGAGGAATAAAATATATAAGTCCGGCAATCCTAGATGTGATCCCAATAAATATGATATGCCTAATTGATAGTTCGTTGTGCATTATCTGATTAAAAATATATAAAGTGGCTATTATACTTAATATAAAAAAAATAAAACTAGTTCTCTCTAATAGTAATAGATCTCGTTTTTGAAAATATTTTAGTAATTGCAGATGTTGGATAACTATAGGAATGATACTAGCGATAGAGACAATTTTATATTGCCATGGTAAATTACTTGCAAATCCATATAAGAGATCTAAAAAATAGCTAATATATAATAAAAAATGTAGCCATAAACTTAATCCAGATAAATTATTGGCTTGCTTGTTATGCAATATTTGTGGAATATATACGATAAGATATAAAACAAAAGCAATATTTAGACAGACATTGCCTAATAAATTCACATAAGAACTATATTCTAATGACATTTAGTAAACGTCCTTTAGTTTATGTGGTAAACTTTCAATTCTTCCAGCTTGAGTTACTTCAATATAATTTAGCTTTCGCTGCAGTTCACTTAGAGTATTTGCTCCAGCATATGTTAATCCTGATCGTAAACCACCAATTATATCGGCAATAATAATACCAGCTTCTTCACGGTATGGCACTTCAGTCGCAACACCTTCAGCCGTTTTCCATTCGTGCATTTGTCCAAGAAAAACTTCTTGTGCTTCTCTTGATGCCATGCCACGATATTGTTTAACTTTCCGACCATCATCTTTAGTTATTATTTTGCCAGGGGTTGGCTCTGTGCCGGCTAACATTCCTCCTATCATCACGAAATCGGCGCCAAAAGCGATTGCTTTTACGATGTCGCCCGCAGTTTTTAGTCCACCATCCGCAACAATAGATCGATCACTACGAGCACAATCCTGAATGCAGGTTAACATTGGCACGCCAAAACCTGTCTTGATTCTAGTTGAGCAAACAGAACCTCCACCTATACCAGCTTTTATGATATCTGCTCCACAAGAAGATAAGTAATCAGCACCTGCGTAAGTTGCCACATTTCCTGCCATTATGCATCTTGATCCAACAATTTCTCGGAGAACCTTTAGAGTTTTCCCCACATATTTTGCATGCGCGTGAGCGACATCTACACAAAAATAGTCTGCGCCAGCATCACGTAATGCTTCCGCACGCTCTAATTCATCCTTTGAGCAACCAATAGATGTAAATACTTTGCCAGTGCATGCTTTAAATTCTTTGATGTTATCTTCAATACTTAAAAAACGGTGTAGAACACCTATCCCGCCTTTCGAGTGCATAAAGTTCGCCATTTTACTTTCAGTAATTGTATCCATGTTTGAACTCATAACTGGTAAGTCTAGCGATAATTTGCCAAGTCTGTCTGTAGAACTTATATCTACAATTCTTCTAGATTCGTGATGATTATAGGAAGGTACAAGTAATACATCATCAAATGTAATGGCTTTTTGTGACATGTTAACTCCTGATTTTTTATCATCAGATTATACTATAGCTACTTTAAAATGCGAGCTTTCTGATATTTATATGAGCCTTGCATTTAAGAAATCTAATGATGTATACTGCATTACTTTGAATTTGCGCTTAAAAATTTTTCGTATTTTTCAAAATAGGCACGTAGCTCAGTGGTAGAGCACCACCTTGACATGGTGGTGGTCGGTGGTTCGATCCCACTCGTGCCTACCATCCTATACATATTATTTTGGTTATTAAAATGATAAATATTACGCTCTCTGATGGACAAGTGAAAAAAGTTGCTGCTAATGCGAGTATTTATGATGTTGCACATGTGATTAGCCCTAGTTTAGCAAAGATAGCAATTGCTGGGAAAGTTAATGATAAGCTAGTTGACTTGGGTTTTAATTTAACTGCCGACTGTAAGTTGGTCATTATCACAGAAAAAGATCCGGAAGCATTAGAGATTCTTCGGCATTCTACTGCTCATTTGTTGGCTCAAGCGGTAAAACAAATATTCCCACAAGCACAAGTTACAATTGGCCCAGTTATTGAAAACGGTTTTTATTATGATTTTGCCTTTGCACGTTCTTTTACCCCAGAAGATTTAAGCCTAATCGAAGAGAAAATGCAGGCTTTAATAAAAGAAAATTACAAAATTACGAGAAGAGAGTTGGCTAGGGATGAGGCAATTTCTTATTTTAAAGATTTAGGCGAAGAATATAAAGCTAAAATTATTTCTGATATTCCATCAACAGAAGTATTATCTTTATATAAGCAAGGTGATTTTGAGGATTTATGCAGAGGGCCTCATTTACCTACAACTGGTAAGATAAAAGCATTTAAGTTAACTAAAATATCTGGTGCTTACTGGCGCGGAGATGCGAACAATGAAATGCTGCAAAGAATTTATGGCACAGCATTTTTTGATAAAAAAGATCTTGCCGATTACTTATTTAGAATCGAAGAAGCAGAAAGAAGAGATCACCGGAAACTTGGGAAAGCGTTAGGACTTTTTCATTTTCAAGATATTGCTCCTGGCATGGTTTTTTGGCATGCAAAGGGCTGGACTATTTACTGTATTATAGAGAGTTATATCCGAGATTTATTGAAGCAATATAATTACCAAGAAATCAAAACTCCACAATTGGTCGATCGTGCTTTATGGGAAAAATCAGGTCATTGGGACAACTTTAAAGATGCTATGTTTATTACAGAGACTGAAAATCGTCTTTATTCAATAAAACCAATGAATTGCCCAGGGCATGTACAAATTTATAATCAAGGCATAAAAAGCTACAGAGATTTACCGCTAAGATTGGCGGAATTTGGTAGTTGTCATAGATGTGAGCCGTCAGGTGCTTTGCATGGACTAATGCGAGTCAGAGGATTTGTTCAGGATGATGCTCATATTTTTTGTACAGAAGAGCAAATTCAATCGGAAGTTATTGATTTATTAAAATTAGTGAAGTTAGTTTATCAAGATCTTGGTTTTAGTGAAATTAAATATCGGTTGGCTTTACGTCCCGAAAAACGAGTAGGAAGTGATGCAATTTGGGATAAGGCTGAAGTTGCTTTAGCTAATGCGATGCAGATTAGTGATGTAGAATGGGTGGATGCACCTGGAGAAGGTGCTTTCTATGGGCCGAAAATAGAGTGCTCTTTATTTGACTCACTTGGTAGAGTATGGCAATGTGGGACTATTCAGGTTGATTTTTCTATGCCTGAGAGATTGGGCGCCCAATATACAGCTGAGGATGGTTCTAAACAAACACCAGTTATGATTCATCGTGCTATTTTAGGTAGTTTTGAACGTATAATTGGTATAATGATAGAACACTATGCCGGGAAATTACCCTTATGGCTTACACCAGTCCAAGTAATCGTTTTAACTATTAGTGAAAAGCATGATGACTTCGCTACTAATGTGCACAAACTATTGCAAGATAGCAATATTCGTGCGAATATCGACTTGCGAAATGAAAAGATAGGTTTTAAAATCCGCGAGCATACGTTACAGAAGATTCCATACATGATGATTATTGGGGATCAGGAAGTTGAAGATCAGCAGCTTAGTATTCGTGCTCATGGTGAAAGTTTAGGAAAGATGACTATTGAGTCTTTTTGTGATAAGCTTCGCCAGGAAGTTGAGTTAAAAAATTAATTTAGAAAATAATAATACCATTTTGATGGAGGATTGAACCATTAGTGCACCAACTAAGCGTGATAACGATCGCGCACGAATTAATGAAAAAATTAATGTAGCGGAAGTACGCTTAATTGATGTAGATGGCAATCAAGCCGGTGTAGTCTCTATTAGAGAAGCGCTAAGAGCCGCTGAGGAAAGTGGGTTTGATTTGGTGGAGATTTCTCCTACAGCTAAGCCACCAGTATGCCGCATAATGGATTATGGTAAGTATCTCTTTGAAGTGAGCAAGAAACAAGCTGAAGCAAAAAAGAAGCAGAAACAAGTTCAAGTCAAAGAAATTAAGTTCCGTCCTACGACGGAGGACGGGGATTATCAGGTAAAGCTACGCAACCTGCTAAAATTCCTAAATCATGGTGATAAAGTGAAAATTACCCTGAGATTTCGTGGGAGAGAAGTAGCTCATCAAGACCTTGGTATGAAAATTCTGGAGCGTGTGCAGGTTGACACTACGGAATTTGCTATTATCGAGCAGCATCCTAAAAGAGAAGGACGCCAGTTATTGATGGTATTATCACCGAAGAAAAAATAGCTTGTATCTTATTATAAATTAAGTACAGCAATGCGGAGTATATTTGTATGCCAAAGTTAAAATCACATAGTGGCGCGAGTAAGCGTTTTCGAAAAACAGCTAGTGGTGCGATCAAACGTCGTCGTGCTGGCCGTAATCATATCTTCACTAAGAGAACAACCAAGCAAAAGCGTAATTTAAGAGTCGCTGCGGATGGTTTAAAGCAGTGTGATACAAAACTAATTAAGCGCATGTTGCACGGTAGTTAAGAGGAGATTGAATTATGCCAAGAGTTAAAAGAGGTGTGACAGCTAGAGCTCGTCATAAAAAAATATTAAACGAAGCAAAAGGTTATTACGGCGCGCGCAGTCGGGTATATCGTGTAGCCAAACAAGCAGTTATTAAAGCTGGTCAGTATGCTTACCGAGATAGACGTCAGAAAAAACGTCAATTTAGAGCTCTATGGATCGTAAGAATAAATGCTGAAGCTAGGGTATGCGGTTTATCTTATAGCAGGCTAGTGGCTGGCTTGAAAAAAGTAGGTATTGAGCTAGATAGAAAAGTTTTAGCTGATATGGCGTTAAATGATAAACCAGCTTTTGCAGCTGTAGCTGAGCAAGCTAAAGCAGCGTTAGCTTAATTTATTTCATAAAAATCCTTAAGATTTTTGTGCTTAGATCATCTGACCAAAGCACAAAAATTGCCCGCCTATCTGGTTGCCACATATTATGATAATTTCGTAATTGCGATGTACGAAGCAACCCAGGGAACAGAGCTACGAACCCTGGTTTGCCTCGTGCCTCGCAATGACGAATATGTGGCAACCAGATAGGCAGGAAAAATTGTACAATGCGTCTGAGAAAGTAATGCAAGATATCACAATATTACAAACACAAGCAGCAAATGAAATCGAAAAGGCTAAAGATTTATCAACTTTAGATAACATTCGAGTAGCCTTTTTAGGTAAGAAGGGAAAACTTACTGAAATTTTAAAAAACTTAGTTAATATTTCCCTAGAAGATAGACCAGTAGTTGGTCAAAAAATAAATGCAGCAAAGCGTGAAATTAGTTATCTTATCGATGCTAAATTACAATCATTAAAAGAAAATGAGTTACAAGCAAAAATTAGCAGCGAAAGAATAGATGTAACTTTAGCTGGCAGAAAAAATACCATTGGTTCCTTACATCCAGTACTGCAAATTAAGCAGGAAATAAATGATTATTTCAGTAAATTGGGTTTTGATATAGTTACCGGCCCAGAAATTGAAACAGATTTTTATAATTTTGAAGCACTAAATATCCCATCCCATCATCCAGCAAGAGCCATGCATGATACTTTTTATTTCGAAGATGAAAAATTATTAAGAACTCACACTTCGCCAGTGCAAATTAGAGTGCTTGAAAAAACCACTCCTCCACTTAGATTAATTGCTCCTGGGAGAGTGTATAGGTGTGATTCTGATTTAACGCATACTCCAATGTTTCATCAGGTCGAAGGGTTAGTGATAGACAACACATCAACTCTTGCTCACCTTAAAGGTCTTTTAGCAGACTTTTTTGCAGATTTATTCGGCCGAACTTTAGCCTTTCGCTTCCGACCTTCTTATTTTCCATTCACTGAGCCTTCAGCTGAGATGGATATAGAGTGCACAAAGTGCTCGGGGGATGGCTGTAGAATTTGTAAGTTCACAGGGTGGTTAGAGGTCGGCGGCTGCGGTATGGTGCATCCAAATGTTTTAAAATCTGTTAATTTATCAACAGAAGAGTACCAGGGTTTTGCATTCGGCATGGGAATTGACCGGATTGCGATGCTTTATTATGAAATCGACGATCTCCGGATGATGTTTGAGAATGATATTTCGTTTTTAAAACAATTTTAGAAAGAGTGTAGAATGAAAATATGTGAGTCATGGATTCGTGAGTGGGTTTCGCCTAACTTAAATACAGATGAGCTTAGCGCACAGTTAACAATGTTGGGTCTCGAAGTGGATTCACTATCTCAGGCTGCTGGTAATTTTTGTAAAATTATCGTGGCAAAAGTTATTAGTGTCAAAAAGCATCCAGAAGCTGATAAATTAAGTTTATGTGAAGTAGATGATGGTGTTTCTGTTTTGCAAGTAGTTTGCGGCGCTGCAAATGTTCGAACTGGACTAAAAGTCGCTCTAGCTACTATAGGCGCAAAATTACCAAATGGTATGGTGATTAAAAAATCTAAGTTGCGTGGAGAAGAGTCTAATGGAATGCTTTGCTCTGCCTCTGAGCTTGGTTTGGAAGAAAATTCTGAAGGGATTATAGAATTACCAGAAGATGCCCCCATAGGCAAAGATATTATAGAATATTTGTCATTAAATGACTCTATTTTTGATATAGATTTAACTCCTAATAGAGCTGATTGTTTTAGTGTATTAGGCATAGCTCGAGAAATTGCTGCCAAAAATAATTTACAGCTTAAACAACATTCAAATGATAAAGCCCCTATAAATATAAACGATACTTTAGATATAAGTATCAGTGAACCGGAAGCGTGTGGTCGTTATTTTGGAAGAATTATTAAGGGAATAAATAAAAATGCAATTACACCAATTTGGCTAAAAGAAAGATTGCGTCGTTCTGGAATTAGAGTGTTACATCCGGTTGTTGATATTTTAAATTATGTGATGTTAGAAATTGGTCAACCAATGCATGCATTTGATTTAGAAAAAATCAATTCAACCATACACGTTAGGTATGCAAAAAAAAATGAAGAGCTATTACTTTTAAATGGACAACAAGTTGCCTTAAGTGAAGATGTCTTAGTTATAGCTGATAAAATTAAACCATTAGCTATAGCTGGCGTAATGGGCGGAGAAGAAAGCGCAGTGCAAGATCAAACAGCGGATATATTCTTAGAGTGCGCTTATTTTAATCCAGTATCTTTGGCTAATATTGCCAGAAAATTTGGTCTTAGCAGTGATTCATCCCAGCGTTATGAAAGGGGAGTTGACCCTTGTCTTCAAGAGATAGCTATAGAGCGAGCGAGCTGCTTGATTTTAGAAATTGTTGGCGGGGAAGCCGGGCCAATTTCAGAATCAACTTCATTTCACCAAGAAGAAGTAAAAATATATTTTAATCCAACTAGTGTATTAAAGATCACTGGTATTGATGTTCCTGAACATGAAATGTTACAGATGTTTCAGTCATTGGGCATGAAAACAAGCAATTCCGGTGGCTCATGGGAAGTTATTGTGCCAAGTCATCGATTTGACTTACGCCTTGAAGTTGATTTGGTCGAAGAAATAGTTAGACTTTATGGTTTTGATAGAATTCCGCGAGATGTTTTAAATATTAGCATGCAAGCTGGAAAAATTAATTCCGAAGAAAATATATTGCAAAAAGCAAGAGCATTTCTTGCAGGCAGGGGTTATTATGAAACAATTAGTTATAGTTTTGTTGACCCAAATCTTCAGGAAATTTTATATCCAGACTTTTCTGCCAAGAAACTATTAAACCCTATTTCAGCCGATTTATCTGTAATGCGAGTAGGTTTATGGTCAGGGTTAATAGCTGCACAAATTCATAATATTCATAGACAGCAATCAGGGGTAAAACTATTTGAATCCGGCGTAGTTTTTAAGAATGAGAAAGATGGGTTAAAAGAGATAACATGTTTGGCAGGTTTAATTACAGGTAAGCATGGTAATTTAAATTGGAGTGAGCAAACCGGCGTATATGACTTCTTTGATATGAAGGGTGACTTGGAGTCTTTATTTGCAGTTAACGGATTAAAAAATATTCAATTTATTCCTAAAGAACATGCAGCTTTACATCCTGGTAAGTCAGCGCAAATCATGTTTGGCGATATTGTTATCGGAAATATTGGTGTGTTACATCCAAGGTATACGGATATTTTTGATTTTACTAATGAAGTAATTTTGTTTGAGTTAGAATTAACCAATTTAAACATGGCAAAACCAGTGGTTTATCAGCCAATTTCTAAATATCCACAAACAAGTCGCGATTTATCGTTTATTGTTAATGAAAATATTAGTGCAATGCAAATTGAAAAGTCAGTTAGAGATATTGTTTCAGCAAGCTTATTAAAATCTTTTGATATTTTTGATTTGTATATAGGAGAAAAAATTCCAAAAAATAAAAAAAGTTTAGCAATATCCTTGACCTTACAGAATGATAGCCGCACACTAGTTGATACAGAGATAAATGAAATTATGGATAATGTATTAAAAAAACTAGAGTTAGATTATTCTATAGAGCTAAGGACTGTTGGAGAATCCATAGTCAGTTAGCGAAGTTATACAATTTAGAAGTGTGTTGTGTTGGTAATAATAGACCATGAGAGGGACCAAATCGTGACTACACTGAGTAAAGTGATTATGGCCGAGTTTTTATCTGAAGAATTAAATCTATCAAAATCGGATGCAAAGCTGTTGGTTGAAAGTTTTTTTGAAGAGATAAAATATTCGTTGGAGACAGGCAAGCATGTGAAGCTCTCTGGGTTTGGGAATTTTATTCTAAGAGATAAACCAGAGCGTCCTGGAAGAAATCCTAAAACAGGAGAGCAAGTTCCAGTTTTAGCTAGAAGAGTCGTTACATTTAAAGCAGGTTTAAAATTAAAAAATAAAATTGAAGAAAACAGCTCTGATATTAACTGGACTTTATGACTTTTTAAAGACATGTTCTAAAATGCGTCTTTGCGAGCTATAGCGAAGCAATCTAGAGCCATTAAACGCCACTAGATTGCTTCACTTTGTTCGCAAAGACGACAATTTTGAGTGCTTTTTGAAAAAGTCATAAAGTCCAGATTTAACCTAGAAAAAGCGATACTTTTTTTCGATAAAAATAAAAATATTATTTTTTGCTTGTAGTGTAAATAAATATTAGTTAAAATTGCCGGTCTAAGTTTAATAGTTATTCCGCGGTATGGAGTTAGTTTAATGAAAACATTGAGCGCCAAATCACATGAAGTTAAGCGTGATTGGTTTATAGTAGATGCTAACGACAAAATCTTAGGTCGTTTGGCAACAGAAATTGCACGTCGCTTACGTGGGAAGCATAAGGCAGAGTATACTCCTCATGTTGATACAGGCGATTATATTGTGGTTACAAACGTAGAGAAACTACGTGTAACTGGTCGTAAGTTTAAAGATAAAATGTACTATCATCACTCAGGATTCCCTGGTGGCATTAAAGAAATTTCTTTCGAAAAATTGCAAGCTAAACAGCCGGCTAAGATTCTAGAGCGCGCTGTTAAGGGTATGCTTCCTAAGAATTCATTAGGTAGAGACATGTATCACAAGCTTAAAATTTATGTAGGTGGCGAACACCCACATGCGGCTCAACAGCCAAAAGAATTGAAAATTGAGGAATAAGTAATATGGCTCAAAATAAACAATACTACGGTACAGGTCGGCGAAAAAGCTCAACTGCTCGTGTGTTCTTACGTCCTGGAAAAGGAACCATTGTTATTAATAGGCGCCCATTAGCTGAGTACTTCGGTCGTGAAACAGCTTCTATGATTATCAGTCAGCCATTAGAAACAGTTGATGTTTTAAATAAATTTGATATTTATGTAAATGTTTCTGGTGGTGGTATTTCAGGTCAGGCTGGTGCTATTCGTTTGGGTATTGCTCGAGCATTAGTTCAATATGATGAGCATGATTTAGCGAAAGATAGCGAACCATCTCCTGATTCTTTTAGGCGTAAATTACGTGCTCGTGGTTTGTTAACTAGAGACTCTAGGAAAGTTGAGCGTAAAAAAGTTGGGTTGCACAAAGCTCGTCGTGCTACTCAATACTCTAAGCGTTAACTATTTCGGCAAAAATTATATAATTTTTGCCAATTGTATTTTATAGGTGTCGATAAGGCCTATATCTGCCATCCGCAAAATCACTTGTGGATGGATAAGCTATATAAACTTTATCTCTATATTTTGTAACTAGTATTCTAGCATGGCCTACGCATCACTGCCATTAAGTTAAGGATTTTGTCATTCCCGCGAAGGCGGGAATCTATCCATAAAGTGGCACTGTGCCTGCTTAGAAATAGATTCCAGCCTTCGCGGGAATGACAGTGTTTTTCTTAACTTAATGGCAGTGGGCATTCGTAGTAGAGCTCAACTGCTTTTTCTAGGATCATACCTTGTTATTTCGTAAAAAATCTAAAAATACATTAGACATCGGTCTATTGAATAATCAACATACCTTGGTTGATAAACATCGGCGTGAATTTTTAATAAATTCAATAAAAGTATTATTTGGCATTGGCGCTGTTTTCTCATTTATTCCTTTTATTTCATCGCTTGGACCAAGTCGAAAAACATTAGAAAAAAATTCTTCAATAAGGGTTGATTTAACTAACTTAGCACCAGGTCAGAAAATGGTTGTTAAGTGGTCTGAAAAACCAGTTTGGATTATTCACCGTAGTCAAGAAATGCTTGCTTTACTAAGCAAACCAGAGGCTAATCTACGAGATCCGGATTCATTGGTTCCTCAGCAGCCAATTTATGCTAAAAATCAGTATCGTTCAGTTAATCCAAACTATCTTATCTTAATTGGTTTATGCACACATTTAGGTTGTTCACCGAAGTTTGTAGCACAAAATGACTCATCAACTCAAGCCGGATTTTATTGTCCGTGCCATGGTTCAAAATTTGACTTGGCCGGTAGAGTATATAAAGGAGTCCCTGCGCCAATAAATTTAGCGGTCCCACCACATAGATTTATCTCTGATAAAATATTAGAAATTGGTGGAGCTTAAAATGAGAAAAATTGATGTTTGGATAAACGACAGATTTCCGTTGCTAAGTACGTTTCGTCGATATTTTAGCCAATACTATGTTGCAAAAAATTTAAACTTTTATTATTGTTTTGGTGGGCTAGCTGTTTTTGTCCTATTAAATCAAATTGTGACTGGTGCCTGGTTAAGTATGTTTTATTCGCCAGTTGCCACCAAGGCTTTTGATTCTATTCAATACATAATGCGTGATGTAAATTATGGCTGGTTATTTCGTTACATGCATACAACAGGCGCTTCAGCGTTATATATAGTTTTATATTTGCATATGTTTCGTGGTTTAGCATATGGGTCTTATCAAAAGCCGCGTGAGCTTGTTTGGATTTTAGGAGTCATTTTATTTTTTTTAATGTTAGCTCAATCATTTTTTGGTTATGTTTTACCCTGGGGTCAAATGTCTTATTGGGCAGGTCAAGTTATCACATCACTATTTAGTGCCATTCCTATATTTGGTGAGAAGATTGTTGTTTGGATTCGCGGCGATTTTGTTTTAAGTGGGGTATCTCTGCAGAGATTTTATGCGTTACATATTGTGATTGTACCGATAACCATTATTATTTTGGTTTTTTTACATATAGTAGCAATTCATCATGTTGGCTCGAATAATCCTGAAGGTATTGAAATCAAAGATAACTTAGATAGTAATGGTAAGCCATTAGATGGGCTTCCATTTTATCCATATTATATGTTTAAAGATTTTGTGGCAGTATTAATTTTTTTAATTATATTTTTTGCGATAGTATTTTTTTTTCCAGATATGGGTGGATATTTTATTGAAGCAGCAAATTTTGCTAAAGCAAATAATATGCAGTCCCCTGATGTGATTGAGCCAGCATGGTATATGATGCCTTTCTATTCTATTCTAAGATCTATCCCAAATAAGCAACTTGGGGCTTTTTTATTGGCTAGTTCTTTATTAATTTTACTATTTTTACCTTGGCTTGATAAAAGTACGGTTAGGTCAATTCGCTATAAAGGTAAGTTATCTAATATTTTTTTAGTAGGCTTAGTGCTGAGTTTTTTAGGATTAGGTTTTTTGGGAACGAAGTCGACAACTTTACTGAATTTAATTTTTGCGAGGATATGTATCGTAGTTTATTTTAGTTATTTTTTGTTAATGCCATTTTATACAAAAATTGAGAAGTGTAAACAATTACCTACGAGAATCTATCAATGATGTTTTCGGTATGCAGAAATATATTTAAAGTATTTTTGGTAGGCTTAATTATAATAAGCCAAGCTTTTAGCGAAAATAAAAATGCGGTTAAACATGGCAAAGAGCTGTTTTTTAACCACTGCAGTGGTTGTCATAATTTGCAATATACTTCTTATCCTAAGTCTAGTTTACCACCCATTGAAGCAAATAGCTGGTTTGGGGTTGTCCCGCCGGACTTATCATTGATAGTTAAATTACGTGGTAAGGATTGGCTAAAGAGTTATTTAACTGGTTTTTATCATGATGATCGTAAGTTATTTGGTACTAATAATAAAATTTTACAAAATGTTCTTATGCCAAATGTTCTAGAGGAATTTTATCAAGACACATCTGTGCTCGGGAATAAAAATCTTAATGATGCCTGTGATGATATAATTCTATTTTTGACTGATGTAGCTGAGCCAAACAAAACTGATAGATATAGGATAGGTATTTTCGTGTTGCTATTTTTAATTGTTTTGTTAGGGTTTGTTGCTATCATTTATCCTAGAAAAAGCATTCTCGCCACGAGCTCAACTGCTTTTTCTAGGTTTACAAGAGAAGGTTAAAATAATGCGAAGAAAAACGCTAATAGACGTGAACGGCTTAACAGCCCACTTGGAAAAGTTCAACATATCGAAGGCGCGTTACACCAAAGAGGTTGGTGATTTGAGAGCAAAAGGTTATTTGGAGATAGAGGCTCAAACTGTAATTTTTCGTAAAGGTTCAGAAAAAACAGTAGAAACTTTGCTAGATTTGCATGACGCTTTGATTGCGCAAGAATTTACACATGCAGAATTGGTGAAAATTGCAAGGAATAATGGCGGTTCACGTAATTTGAAAGCAGTGCACGTCAATGCGCAAGCTTTGATTGATTTAGGTTTTCCACGTGAAGAGGTAGGCAAAATTGCAGGACACGATGGCGGTTCACTTAATTTGGAAGCTATGCTGACCCATGCACGAGCCTTGATTGATTTAGGATTTCAACACGAAGAGATATGTCAAATTGCAAGACATGATGGTGGTTCGCGTAATTTGAAAGCTGTGCTCACCGATGCGCAATCTTTGATTGATTTAGGTTTTCCACGTGAAGAGATAAGCAAAATTGCAGGTAATAATGGCGGCTCACATAATTTGGCAGCCGTGCTCAAGCATGTGCAAACCTTGATTGATTTAGGCTTCCCACGCGAAGAGATAAGCAAAATTGCAGGACATGGTGGCGGTTCACATAATTTGGCAGCCGTGCTCAAGCATGTGCAAACCTTAATTGATTTAGGCTTCCAACGTGAAGAGATAGGCAAAATTGCAGGACATGGTGGCGGTTCACTTAATTTGCAAGCTGTGCTCACCAATGCGCAAGCTTTGATTGATTTAGGTTTTTCACGTGAAGAGATAGGCAAAATTGCAGGGCACGATGGAGGTTCACGTAATTTGGAGGCAGTGAACAAGCATGTGCAAACCTTGATTGATTTAGGCTTCCAGCACGAAGAGATAAGCAAAATTGCAGGACATCGTGGTGGTTCACTTAATTTGCAAGCTGTGCTCACCAATGCGCAAGCTTTGATTGATTTAGGTTTTCCACGTGAAGATATAGGCAAAATTGCAGGACGCGATGGTGGTTCATGTAATTTGGAAGCAATGCTCAAGCATTTTAGCATATTGCAGAAGTTGGGGTTTTCAATGGCACAAATGGTGATGTGTGCGGCACGTGTTGGTGGCTCTATAAAATTAAATGTACTAGGCAATTATTGTACAAAATGGCAGGCTCAAGGTTTAACGCCGGAGAATATGATTAAATATTTATTGCAACCCAAGAGGGCTGCTGCAACAGTAGATTTGGAGTGCGCGCTGCCTATTGTCCGCACTACCCAAAAAAGAGAGCGCATGAGTCATGATGCATTGTCTTTGGGCTCATGTTTGCCTGCCATGGATGAAGATGTAGAGGTATTAGATATCAGCTTATTGTCTGAGGAGAGCTTTGATGCGTGGTTTACAAGTATTGATGATGACTATTTTGTCTTTGACGATATCGGTGAAACGCATAACATGCAGTCATGGGAGAAATTAGATGAATTACCACGCCATGGCAGCCAAGCATCATCAGATACTAGGACATCATCATGCGTCACTACCTCATTTGCTAGTTCATCGAAAAGTTTCTGGGCACCAAAAAATAATAGCACGGTTGCAGACAACGATGTAGTCCACGACAACAAGCGGCATAAAATGTTGATGGGTTAATACGATCAGCATTACACGAACTATGGTTTGTTATTTCTGAGAATAATTGCGCAAATAGAAAAAATTAAAATCTAAGACTCCCTAAATTAATTAAAATGTGCTACAATGCAAGTCTTTTTATGTGATTAATTTTAGGGGATTGTGTGATGGCCATTATTACCAAGCGTACAATAATGTCTTTATATTCAAGTCAAGATGACATTTATAGCCATTTAGTAAGAATTGTTTTGGCTGAAAAGGGAGTTAATGTTGAAATATTATCCTCAAATTTAGCAGAGCCATCAAATGAATTATTATCAATTAATCCATATGGAAGTTTACCTACTTTAATTGATAGAGATTTAGTTTTATATGACGCTAGAATTATCGTAGAGTATTTGGATGATCGTTTCCCGCATCCACCTTTATTACCTGTATATCCGGTTGCTAAAGCAGAAACAAGAAAAATGATGTTTAGAATAGCAAATGACTGGTATACTTTGCTTAATAAAATTATTAATAATCGAGATGACTCTGAAGCTAAGGCGGCTCTTATTGCAAGCTTAACTAACATTGAGCCAGTTTTTGCTGATAAACCATTTTTCCTAAGTGAAGAGTTTTCTTTATTAGATTGTTATCTTGCACCATTACTTTGGCGATTACCATCTCTTGGTGTTGAGATTCCAGCTGAATCGGTAAGTTTACATGCTTACATGGCAAAAATATTTTCTCGTGAGTCATTTCAAGAAAGCCTTAGTAGTGCTGAGAGAGAATCAAGGGTAGCTTAATCATGATGACATCAAATAAGCCATATTTTATTCGCGCAATTTATGATTGGATAGTGGATAATGATTTGACTCCGTATTTAGTAGTAAATGCGTTACATCCAGATGTGGAAGTACCGCAAGAATTTGTAAATGATGGAAAAATCATTTTAAATATTTCTCCTAGAGCATGTCGTGGTTTGCATTTAGAAAATGACAAAATACTTTTTACGGCAAGATTTTCAGGACAGACCACTCAGATTTTTGCCTCACCAGCTGCTGTTATGGCTATTTATGCTAAAGAAAATGGTCGTGGTATGGAGTTTGGGTCTGAGTATGATGAGCCTACTGCACCGCCAGTTTTATCTAGTGCTGGTTCTAGCTCAAGGTCTAGTTCATCTGCTGCCCGAGGTAAAGCAAAGGCTGTTTTAACTTTGGTTAAAAATGAAGAGAAAAAGAAAGATAATTAATTATTTTGTTAAGAGATTTTATAGTGTGTTACTGGGCTAGATTTATAAATGCTTTTTAATATACCTACTGAATATGCGAGCGCACAGTTTGCAAAAACTCTTTCACAATTTTTAATTACCCCATTAGTTCTTACTTTTAGTGGTGAGATTGGTATGGGGAAGACAACTATTATTCGTTTTCTTTTGCAGTCTTTAGGGGTTACTTCATCTATTAAAAGTCCGACATTTTCGTTAGTTGAAACGTATTCATTCACAAATATGCAAATTCATCATTTCGATTTATATCGTATTCATGATGAATCCGAGTTAGACTATATTGGATTTCGTGATTATTTTGGAGATCAAGATATTTGTTGTATCGAATGGCCAGAAAGAGCAAAATATTCACTGAAGAATATTGATCTGGCGTTTGATATTGTTAGACAGAGAGAGGGACGAGATATCATAATTAATGCTCATAGCCCTTCAGGTGAAGCAATATTAAAAGGATTAGCGAGTACTCTATGAGTCGCCAAATTAGAACATGGCTTCAACTTTTATTTTTCTTTGTATTATTTTTTAGCCAAGCTTACGCGGCTAGTTTAAGTTCCATGAAAGTAGTTAATGGGACAAAATTTAAATCTATTTTTTTAAAATTATCAGTAGATACAAGATATCAAGCATTTATTTTACATTTCCCTGAAAGATTAGTAATTGATCTGCAAAACACAAACTTAGGCTTCGATCTAAACAAAATCCCAGTAAAAAATGATGTGATAGATAATTTAAGA
>Ga0155559_1148_pt3 | contig 20071 bp, 13 predicted proteins | sample RifCSPhighO2_12_FD_107216 | JGI IMG/M metagenome (GOLD analysis project Ga0155559, IMG submission 107216) | Legionellales bacterium RIFCSPHIGHO2_12_FULL_35_11
TAGCTATGGCTATTCGAACTCCAAGTAAATCAGCTGAAGAAATCAAAATAAAGCACGCTTCAACAATCATAGACAGCGTTTGCAATACGAAAATGATTGAAGTTGCTAGTTCTAGTGAAAATCTAGGCAGAAAAATATCAGCAAAATCGTTAGCAGAAGTTATTTCAGCTCGTTATGAGGAAATTTTTAGTTTGGTTAGAAATGAAATTAGGCATAGCGGATTTGAAGATTTAATTGGAGCTGGAATAGTCTTAACTGGTGGTGCATCGAAAGTTTTAGGAGCAATTCAATTTGCTGAGATGTGTTTTGAAATGCCAGTTAGACACGGTTTTGCAAAAAAAATTACGGGCCTTGCAGATAAAATAGCAGATCCAGTGTATGCAACTAGTGTTGGCTTGTTGTTACATGGATTTTATCAGCAAAATGAAAATCATTATGTACGGCCAATTTTGGGTGCTTCTGGTAAACTGTGGTCCAGAATGAAAAATTGGTTTAATGGGAATTTTTAAAAAGTGCAGTAAACTAACTTCACGTGGGGAAAAGAATGTCTGAATTAATTGGTAGCCAACAAGAAAATGCAGTAATAAAAGTTGTAGGTGTTGGTGGCGGCGGTGGTAATGCTGTTGAGCATATGCTTTCTGAAAATATTGATGGGGTTGAGTTTATTTGTGCTAATACCGATGCGCAAGCTTTAAAAAATTCAAAGGCAAATCTTTTGATACAATTAGGTGACCAGTTAACTAAAGGATTGGGAGCTGGGGCAAATCCAGAGGTTGGTCGTGAAGCTGCTGAAGAAGATAGAGAGCATATTAAGCAAATTTTAGATGGTGCTGATATGGTTTTTATAACCGCAGGAATGGGTGGTGGTACTGGAACTGGCGCGGCTCCTGTTTTTGCGCAAATTGCTAAAGAACTTGAAATATTAACAGTTGCTGTAGTTACAAAACCATTTTCATTTGAAGGAAAGCAAAGAACATTAGCCGCTGAAAATGGTATTCGTATGTTATCAGAGCATGTTGATTCACTTATTACTATACCGAACAACAAGCTTTTAAGTGTTCTTGGTAAGAATATTTCATTATTAAATGCCTTTAAAGAAGCGAATAATGTTTTACTTGGCGCTGTAAAAGGCATTTCTGATTTAATAACTAGGCCTGGGTTAATAAATGTAGACTTTGCTGATGTGAGAACAGTCATGTCAGAAATGGGTATGGCAATGATGGGTTCTGGAAGCGCAAAGGGTGAGCAAAGAGCTCGCAAAGCAGCAGAAATAGCAATAGCTTCACCTTTACTTGAGGATGTAAATTTCTCTGGAGCTAGAGGTATTTTAGTTAATATTACAGCAGGCCTTGATATGTCTATTGGAGAATTTGAAGAGGTTGGTGATGTAATTAAGGAATTCATTTCTGATGAGGCTACTGTGGTAGTTGGTACAGTTATAGATCCATCTATGACAGAAGAGTTACGCGTTACCGTTATCGTAACGGGCTTGGGTGAAAAAATACGGGCCAAGCAAACAGCGGCTGCTCCTAAGGCTAGAGTATTTGATACTAGACGTGGAGATGGTTCAGTTGATTTTCAACAATTAGATAGACCTGCTTTTTTACGTAAAAAAATTCCAGTCGGTGCCCCTGTTTCTGTCAAAAAAGCGCCGGAATCTTCTGCTCCAGAAATAGACTATTTAGACATTCCAGCTTTTTTAAGAAGACAAGAAGAGGAAGCCTAATTAAATTAATTTTCTGGAATAGTATGCCAAAAACTAAGATAACAACAGTTTCTCATGGGTATGACCTAGATTTAATGTCATCATTACCTAATGGCGATCCAAACCAAGCAAAACAAGGAAAAATATATTTGTCTGGAAATGGTGTGTATGTGGTTCGTGATGTGGCAGGAATAGTACACAGAGGTCAGCTTGAGTTTGCAATCAACCTGGAGCAATTGGAGCAAAAAATAAATGAACCAGCCTTCAAGGCGGTTATTCTAGAGAAAACATCAAGAGCAGTAGGTTATACTATTTCGAATGAATGCTTTAATGTAGAGTTAAATGCTTTGGCTAAAGCAGGCTTTAACAATTTAGATATTGATAAGCTTATCTTTCGTAGATCATCTAGAGGGACAGTTCAGACAGTGTTAAACAGTTATAACATTTTGTTGGAGAAGCCTTACAACCTTGATCGTCAACAAATTCTCAGAATCGCAAGCCACGATGGCGGTTCAAAAAACATCGCGGCTGTGCAGAAATTCTTACCTAAGCTCATGAACTTTGGTTTTAATGCAGACCAGGTGATTAAAATAGTTGGCCACGATGGTGGCTCAAACAACATCGATGTCGTGCAGCAATTCTTTCCTGAGCTTAAGGCATTTGGCTTTAGTGCAGATCAAGTGGTTAAAATAGCTGGGCACTCTGGCGGTTCAAACAACATCGCTGTCATGCTTGCAGTCTTCCCTAGGCTCAGAGACTTTGGCTTTAAAGCAGACGATGCAGTTCGAATCGCATGTAGAACTGGCGGATCACACAACCTCAAGGCCGTGCATAAAAATTATGAGCGCCTCCGAGCTAGAGGCTATGATAATAAAAAAATTATTTCAATAGCTGCGAGTAATTGTGGTACAGAAACAATAAATACCATCATGAGCACAGATGAGGTGGAGGAAAGTGATTTTCTGTATTTTGTAACTACAGTCTCGACTCCAGTTGCTTCACAAAATTTAAGCTCTGCAAGCAATACAAATATAAATTATAGCAACCGTTTTATGACGGCACGCAAAAAAACATCAGATGATAATACTGATGAAGTGGAAGAAGATCAGCATAGAGATAAACGCCGCTCTAATGGCCGCTAAAATACAGGTGAATACTCTATGCCGCGTCTTCTAAATACGTTTTTAAATGTCTGGGAACTAGATTTGCTTGTATAAATAAGATATACTGTGCGTTCCAAAAATTCTTAGTGAACTTAAAAGTGCAAAATAAATCAGAAATTGATAATTCAAGGCAATTAAATATTAGCATTAACCCAAAAGGCATTAAAAACAAATTCAAGCAAACAGTAAAAAAAAATTTAGTTGATTTAGTATATGGCTTATATCGAAAAAAAGACCAAACAAATACAAATAAAGAGACTAAGCAACAGATAGATGAAATTATATCAGTGAATGATCATATTTTATCTCTTTTACAGAAGACTGATACACTAATAAAATCTAGAACAGATATAAATAATCGTGATGTAGCTACAATTGCAACTAGATTAGTAGAGGAACTAACACAGCCATTATATGCACTTATTAAAGATAAATTAAATAAATCCAGTGATGACCGTGAAATAGAAATAGATTACTATCTAGCAGAAAATATTTTTGAAGCTGTTAGGTATGTTTATTTTGAAATTTGTGAGAATAAAGAAAATCAAAGCCAAGAAAAGGTTTTGGCAGAGTTTATTAGAAAAAAAAAGGAAGATAATGACAGAATAGAAGTAAACTCCCATAGACGTTTGCGAAGACTGGATTCTTTGGCAGGATTATTGGAGCTAGACGCAAAAAATTCCGTATGTTCTGCTGCTTCTATTTCTTCTTGCGGGCTGGTTTTATCTGCTAATAACTCAGGGGTTATGTCAAATAATGACATAGCTATGGCAATATCTTCTAAATTATCAATTGTGCGAAAATTTCTTTTAAGTAAAACAAATGAGAGCGAGAAAATAAAAGAACACGAGGAACTAGATACCTACTATACTGAAAATTTAGATATTTTAACTAATGATGCTGAACTAGAATGCATTGTATCCGATTTACAGTCAATAAGTTATTCATCCCAAAACCAAAATGATTTAAAACAAAATTTGATAAAATTATTAAAGACTTTTGTTTTAGATAAAGGATTACCATACTCACAAGATGAGATTTCATCAATTTTAAGTGGGAATTATAAAATTTTGCTTCCAATAGAAAATCAAGAAAATGCTTTACAGGCAGACTCGGATAATTTCGGTAAATTTTCTATGGAAGAGTATAGTTGTGCAAATAATAATTTAATCTGTAATGGAAGTATAAATATACCAGGTATGTATTCTAAAGATATAAAAGTAAAGAATCTTCATGCAGAACAACTAATTCTTTATTATTTTAAAAATATTATAAATATCGCAGAAGCCGATATAGGAATATCTAAAGCATGTTGCCAAGACTGCCGGAAAGTATTTGAAAAAGGTGAAAATTCAGCCTATAAAATTAGAGGATGTAGTGGAAGCTATTTTCCAAATACAGTTTTAATTGAAGAAAAAACTACTCGTCAAGATACAGCTAGTAGTCCTATAAAATCAAGATCAAAGGGTTCATGCGCGCATGTAAGAAGCCCATATAAATCGCCAGGTGAACGAGGTGAAAAATCTGGTAAGCATGCTGTAACAAATAATGTAAATTCATTTTTTGTTGGCTCTGGAAGTAAACGAACATGCACCGACCGACGAAAATTAGATGGGACACCGGAAAGCTCTAACTATCATTTTACACTAGATGACAGTCCTACTTCAGTAACTGGTATAACACAAGTTAGTAGTTTTATGGGTAAATTAAACCTTGCGGCTGATTATACAGAGAATGGACTTCTTTCGAAAATGACAAATTAAACCATGAAACAAATCATTTACTTAGGAACTGTAAATTGCTAGTGCCGCGTCTTCTAAATAAAGGCTTGGAGTATTTGATATGGATTAGAATTTCCCAAAGAACTGGTAAGGGAAAGTTTTTGTAGATATAATCATCGAACTTATTCAAAAGCCTTATCCTGGACTTTATGAATTTTTAAAGACATGTTCTAAAATGCCTCTTTGCGAGCGATAGTGAAGCAATCTAGCGTCATTAAACGTCACTAGATTGCTTCACTTTGTTCGCAAAGACGACAATTCGAGTGTTTTTTAAAAAAGCCATAAAGTCCAGTTATCGTAATTTATATAGTGATTTATCATGCCAAAAAGAGACGACATCCAATCAATTTTAATTTTAGGAGCCGGGCCAATTGTCATTGGTCAAGCTTGTGAGTTTGATTATTCAGGTACGCAAGCTTTGCGCGCTTTAAAAAAGGAAGGTTATAGAGTTATCTTAGTTAATTCTAATCCAGCAACAATTATGACTGATCCTAGTCTTGCTGATGCAACTTACATTGAACCTGTGCTTTGGCCTGAAGTTAGTGCGATAATTGCAAAAGAGCGACCAGATGCAATTTTGCCAACTATGGGCGGTCAGACCGCTCTTAATTGTGCACTTGATTTAGCACGAGAAGGAATTCTAGAAAAATATAATGTCGAAATGATTGGTGCAAATCGTGAGGCTATTGATAAAGCAGAGGATAGGGATCAATTTCGCAAACTGATTTTATCAATAGGACTTGAAATGCCTCGCTCAAAAATTGCGCATAGTTTAGATGAGGCCATACAAGCTCAAACGGAACTTGGATTTCCAGTTATTATCCGCCCTTCATTTACCATGGGTGGGAGTGGCGGTGGGGTTGCTTATAATGTGCAAGAGTTTGAAGAGATTTGTCTTAATGGGTTAGATTTATCTCCAACTAATGAGTTATTGATTGATGAGTCAGTGATCGGTTGGAAAGAATACGAGATGGAAGTTGTTCGGGATAGTCATGACAATTGTATTATTGTATGTACTATAGAAAATCTTGATCCTATGGGGGTGCATACAGGCGACTCAGTGACTGTTGCCCCTGCGCAAACTTTAACTGATAAAGAATATCAGAAAATGCGTGACGCGGCGATTAAAATTTTACGAGCGGTTGGAGTTGATACTGGCGGAGCAAATGTTCAGTTTGCAGTTAATCCAAAAGATGGAAAGTTATTAATTGTTGAGATGAATCCTAGGGTTTCTAGAAGTTCGGCTCTTGCATCAAAAGCTACTGGGTTTCCAATCGCTAAAGTTGCTGCCTTATTGGCGGTTGGATATACACTAGATGAATTAGTTAATGAAATTACAGGTGGTAAAACTCCAGCAGCTTTTGAGCCAACGATTGATTATGTTGTTACAAAAATACCTAGGTTTAATTTTGATAAATTTCCGCAAACACCACAAACATTAACTACGCAAATGAAGTCAGTTGGTGAAGTTATGGCGATTGGCGCTAATTTTCAAGAATCACTTCAAAAGGCCATGCGTGGCTTAGAAATTAATCGTTTTGGATTAACCTCCTTATTTAATGGACATGAAAAATCCGCAATACGAGGGCATTTGCAGGAGCCTACTCCTGATAGGCTTTGGTACATAGCAGATGCGTTTCGACTTGGATTTACGGTTGATGAGGTCTATAGTGAATGCCGAGTTGACCATTGGTTTTTATCACAGATTGAAGAATTAGTTCTATTGGAAAACATAGTAAAAACTAAAACATTACAAACCTTAGATAGAGACTTTTTGCTTAAATTAAAACAGCGTGGATTTGCAGATGTTTATTTAGCAGACCTTCTTCAGATAACTGAGTTTGAATTACGTGAATATCGGGTAAATTTAAATATTAAGCCAGTTTATAAAAGAATAGATACTTGTGCAGCAGAATTTGTGACTAATACAGCATACATGTACTCATGCTATTTAACTGAGTGCGAAGCTCAAGTTGAAGAAAATAGTTCGAAAATAATGATTTTAGGTGGAGGCCCTAATCGTATTGGCCAAGGAATAGAATTTGATTATTGTTGCGTACACGCTGCTTTGGCCTTGCGTGATTCTGGTTATACGACAATTATGGTAAATTGCAATCCTGAAACAGTATCTACTGATTTTGATACATCTGATAGATTATACTTTGAACCAATAACTCTAGAAGACGTCTTAGCTATTATAGATATAGAAAAACCATCAGGAGTAATTGTGCATTACGGTGGCCAAACTCCATTAAAATTAGCTAAAGATTTACATGCATCAGGTGTCAAAATTATAGGCACGTCTCCTGATGCAATTGACCTAGCTGAGAACAGAGAAAAATTTCAGCGCATAGTACATAAATTAGATTTACAGCAACCTCCTAATGGTACAGTTAGAAGTGAGGATGAGGCGCTTTTATTGGCAAAAAAAATTGGTTATCCATTAGTTGTTCGTCCTTCTTATGTTTTAGGTGGCAGAGCTATGGAGATAGTATATAACGAGAATGAGCTTAGCCAATATCTAGGAAACGCTGTAAGTGTTTCAAATGACTCTCCAGTGCTATTAGATAGATTCTTAAATGACGCTATTGAAGTAGATGTTGATGCTGTGTGCGACGGAAAAGATGTGTTAATTGGTGGTATTATGGAGCATATTGAGCAAGCTGGGATACACTCAGGAGATTCAGCATGCACATTACCCCCATTTAGTTTAAGTGTAGTTGTGCAACAGGATTTGATTGAGCAATTAACTAAACTTGCTCTTGAACTAGGGGTTGTGGGGCTAATTAATGCACAATTCGCTATTCAAGGTGATGATGTGTATGTTTTAGAGGTAAATCCACGAGCTTCTAGAACTGTCCCATTTGTATCTAAAGCAACAGGTCTTGATTTGGCTAAAATTGCTGCGAAATGTATGAGCGGTCAATCATTATCCGACCAAAATTTATCTTATAACAATGCTTTGCCTAATTTTTATTCAATTAAAATGCCAGTTTTCCCATTTATTAAGTTTTCAGGGGTTGATTCAATTCTAGGTCCAGAAATGAAGTCAACTGGTGAGGTTATGGGGATTGCTAAACGTTTCGGTCAAGCGTATGCTAAGTCTTTGCGTGGAGCAGGGTCTGATATAGCACACAGAAAAAGAGCGTTTTTATCAGTAAGGAATGCAGATAAATCTAGGATTGGAGAGATAGCAAAAAGGCTTATTGATTTAGGCTTTGAGTTAATTGCAACTCGAGGAACCGCGTCGGTTATTTTGGCAGCGGATATTGAGTGTAAGAGTGTTTATAAAGTGGCAGAGGGTAGGCCACATGTGGTTGATTATATTAAAAATCGTGAAATAGATTTTATTGTCAATACAACAGAAGGTAGGCAAGCTATAGCTGACTCTTATGCAATTCGGAGAAATGCTTTACGTTATAAAATAAGCTACACTACTACTTTATCAGGCGCAGAAGCGGCCTGCTTAGCTATGAAATATGAACAAAGATCACAAGTAACTAGACTACAGGATTTACATTAAATGGAAAAACATCCAATGACAAAAGTAGGTTTTGATGCATTGCAGAATGAATTGAAAAAGTTAAAATCAATTGATAGACCAAGAATTATTGAAGCAATTGCTGAGGCAAGAGCTCATGGTGATTTGAAAGAAAATGCTGAATACCATGCTGCAAGAGAAGAGCAGAGTTTTATGGAAGGACGAATTCTTGATTTAGAAGCAAAACTATCAAACGCTCAAGTAATAGATACCAGTAAAATGACTAATAACGGAAAGGTTATTTTTGGAGCAACTGCTACAATTATTAACTTACAAACTGATACGGAATTGACGTATAAAATTGTTGGTGAAGATGAAGCAGATATAAAATTAAATAAAATTTCATATAAATCTCCAATAGGAGCGGCTCTTATTGCAAAACAGTTGGATGATACTGTAATTGTCAATACTCCGGGTGGGATGGTTGAATACGAAATAATCTCGGTTGAATATTAAGAAATATATTTTACTGGACTTTATGTCTTTTTAAAGACATGTTCTAAAAGGCCCTGGCTATGCACCATAGGTAAACTTTTTTTATTCCTTGCTTTTTGAGTGTCATAGCTAGTTCATTTGCTGTATTACCAGTAGTAATAAGATCATCTATTAAAATAACTTCAGATTTATTTATATTGCGTGATTCAAAAGTATTTATAAGGTTAGTTTTTCTTTTATTTAAACTTAATGCAGCCTGGGGAGGAGTATGGATTATTTTTCTACATGAATTAATATCATATGGAAGTTTTAATTTTTTAGCTAAATGTAAGGTTATGGCACAAGCCTGATTAAAACCTCTTTTTTTTAATCTTTTGGGGTGAATGGGGACTGGAATTAAGCAAATGTTCCTTTCTATCAATGATATATTAAGATCTTTAAATAATTCCTCTGCTGTTTCTAACATTAAATTACTTAAAAATGATGTAAGAGAAAGGTTGTTTTGATATTTAAATTTGTGCAGCAAGGTTCTAAGTGGTTCTGTATATAAGTAATTTGTGTAAATTTTGTCATAATATGGTTTTTGAATTTTGCACATATTGCACTCAGATATGTTATCATTGGCTATTGGTATGGCACAAATAGTGCATTTATGAGCAATTGGAGTTAAAAAATCATAACACTTAGAGCAAATGGTGAAATTATTAGTGTTATATTGGTTGCAAAGAGTACATACTCCATGTATTTTGCAAATTTTTTTAATAGACTTCTTTGATTTTAGGTGGGATAAATATCTGGTGCTTAAAATATTTTTTAGCATAGCTGGACTATTCCTTTTTTTATTGTGACGTATGATGAATTTAAAAAAAATTATTTGCAACTCTTTTAACAATTCAGCATTGAACTATGAAGACGTGGCAAATGTTCAGACAGAGATAGGAAATCGTCTTTTTCAAAGACTTATCTATTTAAAAATACAACCTAAATACATTTTAGATTTAGGTTCAGGCCCGGGAGTTTTTACAGAAAAATTGCAGAAATTATATCCAAAAGCAAAAGTATTTGGGGTAGATATTGCTATAGAAATGCTAAAGATTTCTAAAACCAGACAAAAACTATTTAATCGTTGGGCGCTTGTTAATGGAGATATGCATAATTTACCTTTTGTTGATGGACAGTTTGACCTTATTTTTTCAAACCAAGCTATTCACTGGGCTGAATCATTTGCTGCTATAAATACCGAATTACAAAGATTGCTAGCTAATGGTGGATGTTTAATGTTTTCTACCTTGGGCCCAGACACATTGAAAGAGTTACGCTATTCTTTTAGAGTTGCGGATAAATACGCTCACGTAAATGACTTTTTAGATATGCATGATGTTGGTGATGCTATGCTTAAAATTGGTTTTCAAGATCCTGTATTAGATATGGAAATGCTCCAAGTCCACTATCCTAGTTTGCAAGATTTATTGTATTCTTTAAAATCACAAGGAGTTGTTAATATTAACTCTAAGAAAAACAAAGGATTAACAGGAAAAAACTCTTGGGGAAGATTCACTAATGCTATTAGTGAGTTTGTTACCAATGCAGATAAGTATCCTTTAACCTATGAAGTTGTTTATGGTCATGCTTGGAAAGGCATTAAAGAAAAAAAAATATCCGGTTCGAGCATTTCAATAGCAGATTTAAAGGCTACAATTAAACCTAGAAAAAGCAGTTGAGATCGTAGCATTCGTAGCACTGCCATTAAGTTAAGGATTTTGTCATTCCCGCGAAGGCGGGAATCTATCCATAAAGCGGCACTGTGCCTGCTTAGAAATAGATTCCCGCCTTCGCGGGAATGACAGTGTTTTTCTTAACTTAATGGCAGTGAGCATTCGTAGTAGAGCTCAACTGCTTTTTCTAGGTTAAAATAGAAGTATAAATTTATACGCGCGTTTGATTAGGTTGGAGAAGTTATGGAATTTGTTAGTAAGTATAAAGCGCATACGCCCGATAAAAATGGCTTCATTAAATATTCCGCTCAAGAAAATCGTGTATGGAGTTTGCTTTTTGCAAGGCAGGAGAAATTGTGGCCTGGAAGAGCATGTGATGATTATTTATATGGTTTAAATAAATTAAACTTAATTAAAGAAGCTATTCCACAGTTACCTGATGTAAATTCATCTTTAGCTAGTTTAACTGGTTGGGAGGTTGCGCCAGTTGTAGCACTAATTTCTGCAAGAGATTTTTTTGAATTATTAGCGCAACGTAAGTTTCCAGCTGCTACTTTTATAAGAGTTGAAGACGAGCTTGATTATGTGCAAGAGCCCGATATATTTCATGAATTAGTGGGGCATTGTCCGATGTTGGTAAATCCTGTGTTTGCTGATTTTGTGCAGGATTATGCTAAGTCTGTTCTTAGTTTTCCAGAGGAGGATTGGCCGTTATTACAGAGACTGTTTTGGTTTACGGTTGAGTTTGGATTGATTTATACAAAATCTGGTTTGCGAATTTATGGTGGGGGAATTTTATCCTCGATCAATGAAACAGTATATTGTGTTGAAAGTAATTTACCGCAGCGAATGTTATTCGATCCTTTAGTCGCGGCTCGCACGCCTTATCGAATTGATGAATTACAGAAGGTGTATTTTGTAATACATGATTTTTCAGAACTATATGATTTTGTAAAGTTAAATATAGCTGATATTTTAACTAAGGCAAGAAGTTTAGGTGAGTTTCCGCCGCTATTTGTAGTTGATGATAAAAACCCAGCAATCCATATTTGTGCTTGTTAGGTTAATTTTTTCAAGACCTTTATTTCCTGCCTATCTGGTTGCCACATATTCGTCATTGCGAGGTACGAAGCAAACCAGGGTTCGTAGCTATGTTCCCTGGGTTGCTTCGTACCTCGCAATGACGAAATTATCATAATATGTAGCAACCAGATAGGCGGGCTTTATTTCTCTAGCTTGTAAATATCTTTTACTCTTGGTATTATCATTGAATATTTTATCCTAGAAAAAGAGGTGTTAATTGATAAAAGTACTCATAGTTGATGATCATGCTTTAGTCAGGTTAGGAATTAAACGCCTGTTAGATGATTTATCGGATATGAGCGTTGTTGGTGAAGCTGAAAATGGCGACCAAGCTTTATCACTCGTAAAATCTCTTAATCCAGATGTTGTTTTATTAGATATGAAAATGCCAGGAATAGATGGCTGGGAAGTTACTAGAAGATTATTAAAATCTTACCCGAAGTTAAAAGTGATTGCTGTTACTGGAATGTGTACTAATTCATTACCCAATCGTATTTTGCAATTAGGGGCTGTTGGTTTTTTAACTAAAGAATCTGGGGCTGAAGAAATGGCCACAGCTATTCGCAAAGTTTATAAGGGCGAGCGTTACTTGAGTGCAGAGGTAGCTCAGAAAATTGTAATAAGTAGCTTAGAAGATCAAAGTAGTGGTTTATTTGATCAATTATCCGAGCGAGAAATGCAAGTTTTACGAATGATTACCAAAGGCGTTGGAGTGCAAGAGATAGCCAATATGTTATTTTTAAGCACCAAGACAATAAATGGCTATCGTTATCGAATTTTCGAAAAATTAGGTTTAAAAAATGATGTTGAATTAACATATCTTGCACTAAAACATCGAATAATCGAAGGTGTAGATGAGTAATGCCAATTTATCTCAGGAATTAAAATCATTTTTAGCAAATTTAACTTCTGAACCAGGAGTTTACAAAATGCTATCTGCCAACCAAGAGATTTTATATGTTGGTAAAGCAGCAAATTTAAAAAAACGCGTATCTAGTTATTTTAATAAACAAAATAAGACATCCAAATTAAAATCCCTTGTTAGTCAAATTGTTTCAATTGAAGTAAATATAACAAAAACTGAAACAGAGGCTTTATTATTAGAAAGTAGTTTAATTAAATCACTCCAGCCAAAATATAATGTGTTAATGCGTGATGATAAAACGTATCCATTTATTTATATTCCAAGCAATAATTCCTATCCAAATATTCTTGTAAAACGTTGTAAAGGTAAGCCTAAAAACAGCTCTGACTTTTTTGGACCATATCCAAGTGTAACTGCAGTGCATGAAACAGTTAATATGATTCAAAAAATTTTTAAAGTTAGAAGTTGTACCGATAGTTATTTTAATGCTAGAAGTAGACCATGTTTACAATATCAAATTAAAAGGTGCAGTGCTCCATGCACAAATTATATATCAGAAGAGGATTATAATTCTGTTATATCTGATGTTAAAAAGTTATTGCGAGGGAAAAGCCAAGAGCTACTGGATGATTTGGCATCTAAACTGCAGGAGTGTGTTAATGAGTTAAATTTTGAAAATGCTGCTGTGATAAGAGATAGAATAAAGAGTCTTCGCTTAATCCAAGAGCAGCAAGGGGTAGTAAAGACTAGTGGGGACGCAGATGTAATTGTAATATTAGCTAAAACTGGATTTGCATGTGTGCAATTAGTTGAGGTTAGAAACGGTGAGATTTTATCTTGTGATAGCTTTTTTCCAAATGTTCCAGAAGATAGTTTAAGTTTTAATGATGAAGAACTTTGGCAGCAAGTATTTAATTCATTTGTTGCATTTTATTATTTATATATGCCTGACAGAATACCTAGCCAAGTTTTTACAGATCAAGAAGTAGTAGATAAAAAATCACTAGAAGACATGTTGTATTCGATTAAGCAAAAAAAGTGTTCTATAAAAATTGCAGCAAGGGGAAAAGCTAAAGATTGGTTGCTATTTGCAATGAATAACTTGCAGATTTCTGTAGCTAAATACAATGCATCAACAAATACTATGAAGCAGCGTTATCATGATTTAGGAAATTTATTAGGAGTTCCAAATATAACTAGGATGGAATGCTTTGATATTAGTCACACGCAAGGGGATTCAACAGTGGCTGCTTGTGTGGTTTTTGGTGAGCATGGACCATCACCGCGAGATTATAGGCAATTTAATATTTCCGGCATTACAAAAGGAGATGACTATGCGGCAATGGAACAGGCTATTTTAAGAAGATTTAAACAATTAAAAAATTTGCCAGATGTTTTGATTATTGATGGTGGAAAAGGTCAAGTTGAGGTAGCAAAAAAATCTTTAGCGAAACTGCAAATATTTTCTATTTATGTATTAGGAATTGCCAAAGGAAAAACTAGAAAGGCATGCATGGAACGCATACTATTATCTGACAATAAAACAGGATCTACCGAAATAACTTTGCCAACAGATTCTAAAGCATTGCATCTACTGAATCATATTCGCGATGAATCGCATCGATTCGCCATTACTGCTCATAGGAAAAAAAGAGCGAAAAAAAGCTTAGACTCTTCCTTAGATCATATAGAAGGAATCGGACCAAAACGAAAAAAGGCATTGTTACAACGTTTTGGTGGTTATAGAGAGCTTGCGAAGGCATCAATTGATGAGTTGGTAAAAGTGCAAGGTATCAGTGAAGCATTAGCAAAAATAATTTACGAGAATTTGCATCTGTAAGGGAACTCCCAATAAATAATTCTAAACTTTTTTTTTAGTACGCCGAAATATATACATATCGATAAAAAATAAAAATAGGTGCGCTATGAAAAACAGCTTTTTGAAAGTGAAATTAAGTAAAAGTTTGTTTGTTTTAGGTCTCATTCCAGGATTGTTATGCTATTCAAATTCTGCGATTTCTCAAGATAAAAATACTAAAAATGAAGCCCAATCGCCAAATTATTACGGCGCAGATTTATGTCAAACCACCCAATATACTTGTATTAAAGTTGGTGGAGGTGAGACTTGGGATAAGTTATTTCCAAATGAAGAGCAACGAGATTTAGTGCAAAGAGTAAATCGTACCTATAATTGGTTGTATGCAGGCAAAGTTTTAGCAGTGCCAAATAATTTAAAAACGGCAACAATTTTAGATTTATCACCGTTTACCCATCATATAGCTGATAACGAAAAGCAAGTTATCATTGATCAGGACAAGTTGGCTTGGGCTGCCTATGATGCTAACGGTGATTTAGTAAAGTGGGGGCCGATTGCTTCTGGTCGAACTAAGTGCCCAGACAGTGCTAATTCTTGTTTAACTTTAACTGGGACATATCGGGTATTTAGTAAAGAAGATGAAAAATGTAAATCGGATATTTTCCCTATAGGTCGCGGCGGAGCAAAAATGCCGTATTGCATGTTTTTTCATAAAGGATTTGCTATGCATGGTTCAGATGATATTCCTGGATATCGCGCAAGCCATGGATGTGTGAGGATGTTTAGCAGAGATGCTAAATGGCTAAACCATGAATTTGTAGAAAGTGGTAATGACAGTAATAATCAAGTGGGTACAAAAGTGATTGTTCGCCCAGTAACTAAAGGATAGTAGGAATAAACTATGAATACTAATTTAAAAGTTTTAGTAACAAGCCTATTTCTTGTAGTTAGCAGTGCAAGCTTAGCATACCAAAGCGCGGAAAGTTATGAAAATGAGTTTGAAAGTAAAATTAAAAGTCCGCTTGGTTGTAAGAATACAGGCTATGAATTCCAATTAAATATAGTAAATATTCAGCCGGAAAGTATTGGTGATAGGCAATCTCTATATTTTGTCTATAATAAACTGAATAGCTCTATAAATTTAAGTCAGCTGTTAAAGAATAGTTCTAGCCGAAGCACTTATTTAAATCATGTAATTCTCCCACAATCATGGGCAGTTCTTGCAACTGGAGAAAAAGAGCTAAAATATATCTGTAGTGTTAATGGTGGCAACTATGGGAATGGGAAAATAGTTGATTGTTCTAAAAGCTTAAAAATTTGTGAGTATACGCGTGTAAAATTTGGCTTAAATAATCGGGGTAATTATTGGCTAGTAAAGAGCGCATCTAGAGGTAGGGCTGTAGGAGATGTGGTTCGCTATGGAATTATTCCACGATAATAATACTAATATAAGGGGAATAAGATGAAATCAATTTTGCCATGGTTTTGTCTAGCAGCATTAACGAATACAGTATATGCAAATCCAGGACTGGATGCTTATCGGTTAGGAAATTATGATAAAGCCGCAAATTTATTGAGCAAATCTCCAACAAAAGATGCTATTACTGATTATTATATAGCCAAAATGCGGTTGTATGGATATGGTGAGCTTAAAAACAATGAAATCGCTATAAGTTATTTTGAGTCGGCCGCTGAAAATGGATTATTATTTGCGCAAAAAATCATGGCGCGATATGAGTTAATTGGGACTGGAAATTTAGAGAAGGCCTTGTATTGGTTTAAAAAAGCAGCTGATAAAGATGATACATCAGCTTTAATGTATTGTGCTGGGGCATATTATTATGGTCTTGGAGTTCAACAAAATCGAGATAAAGCAAAAAAATATTATATAGCTGCAGCTAAAAATGGGAATAGTATCGCGCAGTATAGTGTGGCGCGCAGTTTTTTAAATACTAAGAATATGGGTAATAAGAAATTAGGTATGATTTGGTTAAATAAATCAATCCAACAAAATAATCCAGCTGCTCAACTATTAATGGCTAAGCAATATATTGAAGGAAAAATGGTTGAAAAAGATCTTAATAAGGCACGAGAATTAATTAATTTGGCTATCACTGAAAAATATCTGCCAGCATATTATCAAATGGGGCAATTAAGTGCCGCTGAAGAAAAATATACTGAAGCGAAGGATTGGTATAATAAAGCTGCAATAGCAGAATATATTCCAGCCATGATTGCCTTATCCAATTTATATGCCAATGAAAAAACGCCTTTATTTAATAATCATGATAGCTATTTGTGGATGTTAAAAGCCGCACAGCTATATTCCGAGTCAGCTGCATTACAGTTATCACAAATGTATCAAAAAGGTATAGAGACAGAGGCAGATGAAAATTTAGCTAAGACATGGCAAATCAAAGCTAAAGAATTTGCAAAAAATTCTGTGACTAAATCAAAAGTTAAGGCAGTGCATTGGTTAACAGATAGAAAAAAAAGTGATTTCGCTGAGACAGATTATAGACTGCGTGGAATTTTAACATCATGGAATAATAAAAATTCTTTGCGACAAAATAATTATAATCAAGCACCGCAAATGGATAAGCTAGCAAAAAAAGATATTTATAAGCCACAATTTACATTGATTAATCCTAATACTATTCCAATTAGTGAGTTTTACGATATTTTAGTAGCTAGCAAACAAATGGATGCAAGAGATAGAATTGTATATCCAGCATATGTTGTTCCCGCGGTTGGTCAACAAACTGAAAAAAATAAATTAGACCTTAAAAGACAAATTACGAGCTTAGGTTTTGATTATTTGTTGGCAGAATCTAAAAACAATTCGTCTATAGATTTTCAGGGGTTGTTTAAAAAATTATTATCCCAAGCTGAGCTTGGTGATACAGCTGCTCAATTTGATGTGGCTTTAATGTATCAAAATGGTGTTGGTGTAGGTAAAAATATCGAAGAAGCCATCAAGTTTTATAATCTTGCCGCATCGCAAGATAATTTAGCATCTATGTATCAATTAGGGATTATATATTTATTAGGAATAGATGGAGTTTTCCCAGATTATAAATTATCTCAAACATATTTAAATAATGCAGCATTCAAAGGTAACGACTTTGCTGAATTTGTGTTAGCGCAGATATACGAAAATGGCTATAAAGATAAAGATGGTAAAGAAGTAATACCTAAAGATATTGGGCAAGCTATAGCATTGTATAATGTTGCGGCTGCTAATAATCTTGGTTTAGCTCAGTATAGGTTGGCTGAGATTATGGTGCATTCAAAACCAACAGATATTAGTGTGAATGGTAAAGAAAAAAGAAATAAAACTATTAAGCGTCTATACGAGCAAGCGTTGGCGAATAATGTTAATGAAGCCAGATTGCCATTAGCTTTTTATAATGCGATGGATAACAATAAAGAAAAACAACAATTCGCTTATGATTCATGCCAAAAAGACGTAGATGATGGAAATAAATATGCGGCTTTATTGCTAGGTTTGATGTACGACCGAGGAATTATTGTCGAAGCAGATAAAAGTACAGCAATTAAGTGGTATGAAAAAGCAGGTGACAATCCCGTCAGTGCCTTTATTTTAGGTACTTACAGAGCTAACGGTGATGGTCTTAGTAAAGATTTAGAGGTTGCATCAGGATTATTACAAAAAGCTGTTAATGCTGAATTTTCATACGCTAATCTTAATCTAGCAGTACTTAATAAACAACAAAATAAAGAGTTTTTACCAAATTTAAATAAAGCATTGTTAGAAGGAAATAGTATTGCTGGACTATTACTAGCCGATTATTATTTGTCAAATTCAAAAGATGAGTCACAGTTAAAAGAAGCGCATACTATTTATCAACAATTTGCAGATAAAGGTGATAAAAATGCTCAATTAAAGCTTGGGTATTTATATGAAAATGGTATAGGCGGCAACATTGATTATGCAAAAGCTGAAATGTGGTATACCGAGTCAGCTAAGCAAGATCAACCTTTATCTCAGTACTTATTAGCAAGATTGTATCAGTTGGGTAATTTGCCAAATGGTCCAGATTATCAGCTAGCAAAAAAATGGTATAAATTATCTCAAGCTAGTTATGCTCCTGCCGCTGTAGCCATTGGATTTTTATACGATACTGAAGATGAAGATTATCAAGGGGCAATGGCTGAGTATCAGTATGCTAATGTAAAGGGTGATATTATTGGCGCATTTAATTTAGGCTTATTATATGAGCGCGGAGAGCAATGTCAGGTAGATTATAAAAAGGCCAAAGACTTGTATCTTAAGGCAGCTGAAGCTGGGCATAAAGAGTCGATGGTACAATTAGCTGGATTATATTTGAATGGTTATGGTGTATCTGTTGATGCTAAAGAAGCTTATAAATGGTATAAGCTCGCTGCAGAAAAAGGTGATAGAGATGCTATGTATCAGCTTGGATTAATGAATGAAACAGGGCTTGCTACAAAGATTGATTCTACTTTAGCTAGAAAATACTATCAGCAAGCTGCTAGTCTGGGTAATGAAAAAGCGAATCTTGCATTAGCTAGATTATCCTAGAAAAAAAGTCTTATAGACAGTTATTGAGTGTTAAACGCACATCCGTCACAGTAAACTTTTTAAAATTAATAGTAATTCTGGTAAGATATTCGGATGTCTGTTGTTAAACATAGAAAAAGGTTATTGCAATTATGTCATATACGACTATTTCTACTGATGACTCTATTAAAAGCATTTCTATTCGTGGTGCAAGAACTCATAATTTAAAAAATATAAATTTAGATATTCCAAGAAATAAGCTGACTGTTATTACAGGAATTTCTGGTTCTGGAAAGTCTTCTTTAGCTTTTGATACTTTATACGCGGAAGGACAAAGAAGATACGTTGAATCATTGTCAGCTTATGCAAGGCAGTTTTTATCTCAAATGGAAAAGCCAGAAGTTGATTCTATTGAAGGTTTATCACCAGCAATTTCAATAGAACAAAAAGCGACTTCACACAATCCAAGGTCCACAGTTGGAACAATTACAGAGATATATGATTATTTGCGACTGTTGTTTGCAAGAGTAGGAGACCCTTGTTGTCCAAAACATGGAGTATCATTAAATGCACAAACTATTAGCCAAATGGTGGACAATATTTTAGCTTTGCCTGAGGGAGCTAAGGCAATGATATTAGCACCAGTTATTCGTGAAAGAAAAGGCACGCATGCTCAATTGTTACAACAATTGCAAGCGAAAGGTTATATAAGAGCTAGAATAAATGGGGAAATTTGTGAGTTAGATACAGATCAAAATTTAGAATTAAGAAAAAAACATAATATAGACGTAGTTGTTGATAGATTTAAAATTCGGGAAGATATAGCAGATAGATTAAGTGAGTCGTTCGAAAATGCTTTAAATTTATCAGATGGATTAGTAATTGTTTCATCGTTAGATGATAGTTTTGAAGATATAGTATTTTCGTCTAAATTTGCATGTTCTTTGTGTGGTTACAGTATAAGTGAGTTAGAACCGCGACTTTTTTCTTTTAATAACCCAATTGGGGCATGTTCAGACTGTGATGGCTTAGGAGTTTTGCAGTATTTTGATGAAGATAGAATAGTAGTAAATGACAAGAAGAGTCTAACTGATGGGGCGATTCGGGGGTGGGATAAAAGATCTGTATATTACCATGCTTTATTAGAATCTTTGGCAAATCACTATCACTTTTCAATTGATACACCATTTTTCTCTCTTTCAGAAGATATTAAAAATATTATTTTACATGGCAGTGGAAAGGAAAAAATAGAATTTCAATATCATCGTTTGCGTGGTAGCAATATGGTAAAGACGCATGCTTTTGAAGGGGTAATACCAAATATGCAGCGTCGGTATCGTGAATCAGATTCATCAACAGTAAGAGATGAATTATCAGCATATTTATCTTTTCGTCCGTGCGTATCATGTCATGGAGAGAGG
>Ga0155559_1153_pt1 | contig 19549 bp, 18 predicted proteins | sample RifCSPhighO2_12_FD_107216 | JGI IMG/M metagenome (GOLD analysis project Ga0155559, IMG submission 107216) | Legionellales bacterium RIFCSPHIGHO2_12_FULL_35_11
GATAGTGAAGCAATCTAGAGCCCTTAAACGTCACTAGATTGCTTCACTTTGTTCGCAAAGACGACAATTTTGAGTGCTTTTTGAAAAAGTCATAAAATCCAGCCTAAGCTATTTCTGACTATTTTTAAGTTTGATCGACTTCTTAATAGCTTGTCTACGTTTTCTAACTCGCTGGACAGCAAATAGCGTTTTTACTGGACCAGATGCTGCGTAAGCAAATGCCGCTATTAGCAAAACAAGAGATGGATTTGCGGCTATTGCTACAAACAATAAAACTATTCCTAAAACATAAATAAAAGGAATCCTGCCCTTGCCATCAATCTCTTTAAAACTATTATACCTAATATTACTAACCATCAATAAAGAGCAGATTATGGTAAGAACCGCGGAAATAATAGCAATAAATGAACCATTATTCCAATCATTTTGACTACAAAACCAAGCAAATGACGCCATTAAGGCTCCGGCCAAAGTACAACTTAAGCCTTGAAAATATCTTTTGTCAGCTGTTTCCAACTGGGTATTAAATCTAGCTAAGCGCAAAGCCACTGCTGCTGTATAAATAAACGCAACTAACCAACCAACTTTTCCAAGAGAATGTAAGGTCCAGCTATAAAATAAAATGGCTGGCGCGACTCCAAAAGTAACCATGTCCGAAAGACTATCATACTCTGCGCCAAAAGCGGTTTGAGTATTAGTCATTCTGGCTACTCTTCCATCTAATCCATCAGCTACCATACCTACAAAAATAGCAATAGCTCCAACCTCAAATCTGGCTTGCATTGAAGCCACTATAGAATAAAAAGCCGCAAACAAACTACCAGTTGTAAATAAATTAGGTAGCAAATATATTCCTGAACGACGATTTTTGCCTTTCATCAATTTAATCCTAGAAATGTTTGAGTCGATATCTTATCATATGATGGTAAATTTTCAATATAAGCGAATGCCATTGGCGATCCGGCTGCGGAATATTCATATGCACAAAAATACTCGTTATACTAAGGCAAAAAATATTACCTTAATTGGCGCTGTTATAAATTTAGCCTTAGGAATTCTAAAAGTATTCGGGGGCGTTTTTTTTAAATCACACGCTTTAATCGCCGACGGTATCCATTCATTTTCCGATCTATTTACTGACGCAATGGTACTAGTTGCTTCAAAATATGGCAGTGCCGCAGCAGATGAAAATCATCCTTATGGTCATCAAAAAATTGAAACAGCAGCAACTTTATTATTGGCTATGTTATTGATTTTAGCAGGATTTGGTATAGCCTGGGATTCTTTAAACGTTCTTTTATCCAAATCAATTCACACCCCTATATTCTTAGCAATTCCCGTTGTTTTTATTTCCATTATTGCAAATGAAATGTTATTTCATTTTACAATAAAAGTAGGTGAAGAAATAAAATCTCCTCTAGTAATTGCTAATGCCTGGCACCATCGATCTGATGCGGCATCTTCAGTAGTAGTTTTAGTTGGCATCGTTGGTAGTTTGTTTGGCTATAATTTTCTAGACCCAATTGCAGCTATTATTATCGGCGGCATGATAGTAAAAATGGGCGTGAGCTACGGATGGAATAGCGTTAAAGAGCTAGTTGATACTGGAATAGACAAACAAGAGTTATTTGAACTAGAAAAGATTATAAATTCCGTTGAAGGGGTCAAAAAAACTCATCAATTAAGAAGTAGAATGATGGGCAAAGATATGTTTGTAGATGTACATATTTTAGTATCTCCTTTAATTTCAGTTTCGGAAGGACATCATATAGCACAAAGAGCCCATAAAAAACTAAAAGATGAAAAACCTATTATCAAAGACGTTACTATCCATGTTGACCCAGAAGATGATGAAACATCCTCGCCATCCCTACATCTTCCAAGTAGAATCTCACTTGAAAATAGTTTAATTAAAAATTGGCAAATGGAGTTTCCTGAAATAAAATCTTGGACTATCCATTATATTGATGGAAAAATTGCTATAAATATTACAATAGATAAATCATTTCAAAATTGGGAAGACCTAGCCAAGATCCTAAAAAAAGATATTCAAAATAATCAACAAATCAGTATAATCCATCTACTAAATTTCCAAGAAGAAATTATCGTGTTATCTCAGGAAAAACATAAATGAACCAAATTACAGATGACAGTTTAAAGTTATTTTTTTCAATAAGCATATTTATTGTAATTATAATAGCTGGCTGGTACCCTTTTAAAAAGCGTAAGCAAACAGAACACTTAGATTTTCCTATAGGCGAAACCTTAGCTACCGGTGTTTTTCTTGGTGCTGCATTACTACATTTGCTTCCAGAGTCTGGCAACATGTTTCTCAAAATGGGGTATAGCTACCCTTTTGGATTTTTAATAACTGGTTTAACTTTTCTTATATTTTTATGGTTTGAGCATTTAGGAAAAGAATTATATCATCACAAAAATCATCGTCATCCAGCATTTGCGATTTTAGCTTGGGTTATGTTATCAATACATTCATTAGTTTTAGCAACCGCATTGGGATTTAGTGAAAGTTACTCTATAGCGATAATGTTATTTTTAGCTATAATTACGCACAAATGGGCAGAAAGTTTTGCTATTTCTGTTCAACTAAATAAGAGCTCATTATCAAATTCACAAAATATTATACTTTTCTTGATCTTTGCAGTTATGACACCGCTTGGAGTTTATTTGGGTTGGTATTTAGGGCATGATGTATCCACCAACTCTTTAATTGACCCGGTTTTAATTGCGGTTTCTGCCGGAACATTTTTATATCTCGGCACTTTACATGGTCTAGAACGCTGCGTTATGGTCCAAAGATGTTGTAACCTTAAATATTTTAGCTTTGTAATTATTGGATTTTTATTAATGGCTAGCGTCGCAATTTATGCTTAACTGGACTTTATGACTTTTTAAAGAGAAGTCTATTAGATGTGGCTCCATCACCTCTCGCGAAGAGCATTATGTTTGGCTTTTAAAATTGGTTTTAATAGATAATCAAGAACAGATTTTCTACCAGTTAAAATATTAACTGTAGTCTGCATACCAGCAATAATATATAAAGGTTTCTCTTTAGTGCCTAGGTAATTTTTATTGGTTCTAACTAAAACAATATAATAGCTTTCCTTCTTTTTATCTTCTTCGTCAGTAATGGTATCTGCACTAATTTGCTCAACAACACCATCTAAACCACCATAAATAGAAAAGTCATAAGCACTGATTTTTACCATAACTTTTTGATTAGGATGAATAAATCCAACATCTGATGGTCTAATTTTTGTTTCAATTAAAAGTGTATCATCCATGGGTACTATTTCTAGAATATCCATACCAGGCTTTAAAACTCCGCCGACTGTATTTATTTTTAACTGTTTAATAACTCCATTTACTGGTGAGCGAACTGTTGTTCTTGTGAGTCGATCTCTATCCGCGCGAATATCTTCTTTAAGACTTAAATACTCTCCTTTCGCCTCATTAAATCTTTGTGCTGTTTGGCTATTATATGCATTTAGTTTTCCTTCAAGCTCGCTCACAGTCCTCTCTAACCGTAAAACCTCAACTGGAGATGCTGCGCCTTTGGATACTAATGGCCTGGTCAACTGTAATTCAGTACTCGCTAGATCTATATCTTTTTTCATTTGACCAACTTCTTTTTTTCGTGATGCAAAAAGTGCGACCTCAGACATAACTAAATCTGGATTTTCTCTTTTAAGCCTACTTGGAAAAACTAGTTCTTCTTGATTAATTTCAGCTTTTAGGCGAATTAATTCTATTTTTAGATCATCCAATTTCTTAAGTTTTTCATTAAATTTTGATAAAAACAAAGTATCATTAAAGCGCAATAAAATTTGTCCGTTTTTAACGATATCTCCTTGTTTTACATAAATTTTATCAACAATCCCGCCTTCTAAGTTTTGAATTACTTGAATCTGACTAGATGGAATGACTTTCCCTTGACCAGAGGTTACTTCATCCAAAATTGAATATTTTGCCCAAAAAAAACTAATAATTAAGCAAATTATTATAGTCCATAAAATAATATGCGAAAATTGGCTTGTTTCTTTTAATGTTTCCGGACTACTATCACCAAGTATACCTAATGGAGGATTAGACATAGCTATCTCTTATTATGAAGGCTGACATGTATACTGCGCGCGGTCACAATCTGAAGTTTTTGACTTGCTATTTTCGCGCCATTTTGCCGTTTAAATCTTGACAATAGTCCAGCTATTGCGCTGCGATTTAAACGGCAAACTGACACAAAAATAACGTCGTCAAAAAAAACTTCAGATTGTGACCGCGCGCAGTATAGCAACACCCAAAACCCAGATTCCCTGAAATACTAACAGGACCCATAAATCATGATTATTCGCCGCGCGCGCTCTACTATACTAGAGCTTCTACAGCATTATTCTGCTTATTTTGCTCATTTGAAAGCCCTTTCAATGCTGCAATAACTTTTTCTTTTGGACCATCAGCTACAATCCTACCGCTATCAACAACAATTAGTCTATCAACCAGGCTAAGCATTGATATTTTATGTGTAACTAAAATCAACGTAGTATTTGCATTTAAATAAGAACTCAAATTCTTCTTAACAATTTGCTCGGTACTATCATCCATTGAAGCTGTTGGCTCATCTAAAATTAAAATATGCGGTTCCAATAATATTGCTCTTGCTAAAGCCACTACTTGCCTCTGCCCAGATGATAGTTGGCTACCCCTTTCACCTACTTGCCTATCAAATCCTTCAGGATGATTTTTAGTAAATTCTGTAACGCCAGCAATTTCAGCTGCTTTAAGAATCATATCATCTTCTACTCCAGCTGTTCCTAAACTAATATTATTTTTTATACTTCCATAAAATAGCACTACATCTTGTGCAACATAACCTATTTGCTTTCTTAAATCAGCTGGATTAATTTGTAAATAATCAGTGCCATCTACGCTAATACTTCCTTGTGATGGCTTAAATAAGCCTAAAATTAATTTAGCAATAGTCGATTTACCACAACCAATCTTACCAATGATAGCAACCTTCTCACCAGCGTTTATTTTGAAAGAAACATTATTTAAAGTAACAGCAGATTGACTAGGGTAATGATATTCAACATTTTTAAATTGAATTGTACCCTGTAAATTTGGTCTATGCAGATAATGCTTATGTGCAACAACGTCAGTTGGCAATTTCATTACATCACTAATAGAATTATATGCCTGGACTGATTGATAATATCTAGTGAAAATCGCGGATACTTGCCCCATAGGAGCTAGAGATCTACCTGATAATATTGTACAAGCAATTAAAGCCCCAACGGTTAAATCGCCATCAATAATTTTATATACCCCAAAAATAACAATTAGGACATTTGCAACTTGCTGAGATAAAGCACTTATATTGATACTAGAGTTTACTAATAATCTTAATTTGACCCCTATTTTCGCTGCATAAATAACCACTTGCTCGAACCTTCCTTGCATCATCCCCTCGGCTCCAGAACTTTTTATAGCCTCTATCCCTGACAATGACTCAATTAAAGTTGCTTGTTTTTCTGCTGATAACGCGAAAGTAGACTTAGTTAATCTAGTTAAAGATGACTGCAGTAATATCCCCAAAATAAAGATAATTGGAATCACACAAATTGGAACCAATACTAAACTACCACCTACGTAATAAATAACTAATAAATATAAAAACACAAACGGTAAATCAACTAAAACTGTTATTGTCGTAGATGTAATAAAATCTCTAAAACCCTCAAAAGATTGTATAGTATTTGCAAAGGCCCCTACTGAAGTTGGTCTTGAGTCAATTTGTATTCCTAAAATATGCTCAAAAATAATTGCGGATAAATTAACATCAATTTTTTTACTTGTCACATCAATGAAATAAGCGCGCAAAGACTTTAAAAAAATATCGAAAAGAAAAACTAACCCAATCCCACTAGCTAAAACCCACATGGTTTCAATTGCATGATTAGGGACTACTCTATCATAAACATTCATTGTAAATAACGGGATGGCTAAAGCAAAGACATTAATTAAAATGGATGCTGCTAAAATCTCTAAGTATGCTGGCCATGACTTTCTAACTACATCCCAAAACCAGTTTTTAGCATTCTTTTTTGCTGTTTCTTCTGTTCTCTTCGTAAATTGATAAATAGGCTTTACAAAAATAACATAACCTATATATTTTTTTTCTAATTCTTCATTTGAAATGACTACTTTACCCTGACCTGCATTATGCATAATAACTGTACTATCATCTTTATCTTTTTCAAATAAAACACATGCATCGCCGCCATCTAATAAAAGCACAGCAGGTAAAGCCAAATCACTAATATTGTTTAAATTTAATTTATTAACTTCTGCCGCCAAACCTGCTCGTTCAGCGGCTCGAATCAATAATGCTGGTGTTAAGCAGTTCCTAATTAACGGCAACCTTTCAGTTAAAGATGCTGCCGAACAAGGCGCGTTAAAATATTTGGTTAACAAAAGTAAGCAATACAACAACGGGTCTTGTGTCGCTGTTATTTCATCAGAGATATTCCAATCAGATTTTTTACTATTATTCATAGTTTATCTACTATCCTTACATAATCCTAGAAAAGCAACCAGGGCCTACGCATCACTGCCATTAAGTTAAGAAAAACACTGTCATTCCCGCGAAGGCGGGAATCTATTTCTAAGCAGGCACAGTGCCACTTTAGGGATAGATTCCCGCCTTCGCGGGAAGGACAAAATCCTTAACTTAATGGCAGTGAGGCCCTGAGTGACCCACCAACAACGTGTCATTTTTTGTGAATCTAATACGAACTTATCATCCAATTAATAGCTCCGTTTCTATCCCATAAATAACTTCCCGAATCTCTATTAAAAGTAGCTGTTAAATTTTGGGAATATAAAACCCCCGCATTTATTGAACCATGAGAAGCGATGCATAATCCCTGAGCGGAATAAAAACTAACTTCATTTCCCTTTCCGCACTGATAAGTTAAAACTATTTCTGGACCCATAATTTGCTGCTTCATTTCAAAAGGATAGCTAGAATTTCCTGGCATGATTAATACAGGTACTTGTGTGCTTGAACTAATTTTCCCGTGCTTAATGTTTTTATCTAACAGTCTACATGTTTCTTTCGTATTATTGCTAATCATAATACTAAAATATAAACATCGATTGGGTTCACTGGCCATTGCACTATACATAACCAAAAATAATGTAAAAAAACTAATTCTTTTCATACTTACTCCTAACAAATGCCTCTCGAATTTAAGTAAATTTAGCAATAATTCCCTTCATTGTGCTTAAATCCATAGGTTTACTGTAAACATCATCCATCCCTGAGTTGATACACAACTCACGAACTTGCTCTCTAACATGCGCTGTGAGCCCAATAACTGGTATTCTTGATTTCGAGTTTTTCCCTTCCCAATCCCTTATTTTTATAGCCAATTCATTTCCAGACATACCTGGCAACCCAACATCTGTAACTACCAAATCAAAACTTTGCCTTGTTGCTATTTCTAGTGCGCTTTCTCCATCATTCGCACTTACAAATTTTACATTAAGTAACTTCATAATACTTTCAAGTACCTTTAGAGCTACAAAATTATCTTCAACCAGTAAAACCATTGGATTTTTATTTTCAACGCATAGATATTCTAATGGCTGTGCCGATTTTTTTGCATTTGTTGCCTGTTGAAGATTATTGATACTATTATCAATAGCCAAATCAAATACTAAGTTAAAATAAAAAGTTGTCCCGCAATCTACTTTGCTTATAAATTTTAACTCGCCACCTAAACGCTTTATGTAGGATTGAGCAATATGAAGACCGATTCCATGGCCAGAATATACTCCCTTATAGGATGGATTTCCTCGATAGAATCTATCAAATACTTTATTTTGTAACTCTTCCGGAATACCAATGCCAGTATCTACAATTTTAAACTCTATATTTACGCTATTAGATATTTTTTTAAGCAATTTAATTTCAATTGCAACGATACCTACGGTTGTAAACTTTATAGCATTTCCTAATAAATTTAATAAAATACGATATAAAGCTGGGCGATCTCCTACTAATAAATCCGGTATACTGTCATCTATGACTAAATTTAAGTCAATACCCTTCATAGTAGTTGATGGTCGCTCTAATTGCATAATTTCATCAACACATTGCCTTAGCTTAAATATCTCTAAGTTTGGTAGATCTTTATCTGAAATATTATCTACTGCGATAACAGTTAGTATATCATTTAACAAACCAAGAAGTTGAACTCCACATTCATTTATCCACTTAGCATACAGTTTTTGCTCAGGATTGTCTAAAGCATCAACTAAAAGTTGCGACATACCAACAACGCCGCTTAAAGGAGTACGAATATCATGACTCATATTTGCAATAAATTCTGATTTTGTTTTATTTGCTTGCTCAGCTAATGATATTGCATTTTTCAACTCATTTTCGGTTTTTTTCTGATCTGTAATATCGCGATAAATTCCAATTACACCATATACCTCACTATGTTCATCAAACAATGGCACCTTACTGGTCAATAGTGTTCTTTTTTCCCCATTATCAAAACATTGCGGTTCTTCAATATTTAGCATAGGTTTTTTACTAGTGATTACGTACAGGTCATCCTTGCGAAAAGCCTCGCTGTCTTCCTTTGAAACAGGCAAATCAAAATCCGTTTTACCGATAATTACACTTTTATCTTTAAATCCTAAAGATTGAACAAATCTCTTGTTGCATCCCAAAAACTCAAGATTTTTATTTTTCCAAAATATCTGAATAGGTACTGAATCAATTAAAGACTCTAGAAGAAGCTGTTCTTTGATTGCATTTTCTAAAAGAACTGTTACATCATGCCCTATAATAGTAATAATTTCGTTGTCTGTATCTAATAAGGTACTTGTAGCATTCCACTGATAATATTTAAGGCTTCTTCTGTTTTGCACAACATGGCACGTAATTTTTTCAACATTCGAATCTAATAACTTTTTTCGAGAGTCAGATGGAACAGGTAAATCATTTTCTGTAAGATATGAAAAATAATTTGCTTTTAAGATCTCTTCTATCTCTAGTTGATGAATATTTAAATATACCTCATTACAACCAATAACATTATCATTGCCGTCTAAAATTATCGCGGGCTCAGATAAAGAGCTAAGAACAATAGCAACATACTGGTCTAACTTTAAGAATATATTATTCTCTCTTAATATTTTAGATAGCATATTTACAGCTCACAACTTTATGAACGATTAAAAGAGAAGTTAGTTATTCGATTACTCAAATCTTCACTGCCACTCTTCTCCTTATTGTGACGACTATTTCTAGTGTCATAACTATCATTACTATTATGCCAAAAAATTCCTGGGTTTTTCGAATATGTAAGATATGTTGTAGAAACTAATCTATTTAATTCATCATATGGAGAGGTAAAACAGGTGTTATGTTCTTTACCATCAGGTAAATCCTTAATCTCCTCAAAAGCTTCAGCTAATCGTCCACCTTCAAGAAAGCTATATGCACCAATTTGTTTTACATTTTCATTCTTTCCTGAAATAAGTTTGACTAACTCTTTTGCAACCGGGCCAGCATTAGACATTTTTCCAGGGAAAATATGTGCTATCCCATCAAAAGTAAAACAAAAAGATGTTCTAATTTCACTTCGGGAAACAGGTTTAGCTATGACACCTTCATTATAACCAATAAACTTAAATCTATCTGAAAAACGCTTTATAAACGTTCTCATATGGGAAAGAGCTATTGGAAGAACTTCACATTCAACAAAATTTGGTGGTAACATTTGCAGCAATCGCCATGCATCTTCACTAGACTTACAAGTCATCAAAATTGTTGATGCAGCATCAGTCATAGTATACATGGCTTTACCTGTATTTGGATCAACTCCATTATACATCAAACAAGGATTTGCTCCATCTAGAGCCAACATAGAAAATTCTCCACGTTCGGATTTTGTATCTTCAAATCTGAGGCCAACAACTGGTTGATAAATAAGAGTGATACCTAAAGGGTTGTTTGAAAAATCTTTTGGAATATTGCTTCTAAAACCAGTAGCATTAACAATATGATCAAATTCTACAGAATCAAATGGTTCAGAATTTTTCATTAATTTATTATGGAGTCTCATTTTAAATTTGTCTCCTTCCTTGTATATATCTAGAACTTCCATGTTTTTAAAAGCTTTGATGTTCTTAGACATAAGAGTATCGCGAAAATACTCTCGTAATGCCTGTCCATTTTTAACTCCTGGCTCTTCTACAGAAAACACTTCTTGGAAATCATCGGTCAATAAGTTACTTTTTTTTAATTTTATAAGTGTAATTTTTTTCGTGGAAGTTTTTCGCATTTGATGGAATTGCTTTAAATTTATTTTTGGTTTATTTCCCTCACCATCACGCTTAACTAAGCCATAATAGGAATTCCTGTTTGGAACAAGAACTGCAGCGTGCTTTTCTATAAACAAATCATAATCACTTCGACAATGCATCCTAGTAGTCGCAGATCTTGGGTAGTGGAATCCTTCAATATGAGTACGACCAGTATATTTGCTTGAATTAGCTGCAGTAGGAACTAAATCTTCTCCTTGCTCAAAAATAGTAACTATGTATCCAGCTTCACAAAAAGCGAGAGCGGCTTCAAACCCTGACCAACCACTACCTATAACAGCTACAGTTTTAAGATTTTTAGTAAAAGTCTTTTTTGACTCTGAAACAAAACCCTTTGGTAAGAGCAGTCTGGAATCTGAAGGGTAAATATGATTTTTTATTTTTTGCTTATTTGGCTTTTCTAATCCCACTTTCCTTAATTTCCTTTTTTACAAAAAACATTTTTAAAGCTAGAACTGAAGTTGGACACTCATCTTACTATAAATATATTATGGTAGAGACTTAAGCTATTTAATTGTCTTTCTTAATTTTTGTATAACTCTTATTTGAGCCATTGCCATTGCTAGCTCTGCTGTAGCAATAGAATGATCCATATCAGCATTTTTATTAGCTATAGCTTCTTCTGCTCTAGCCTTAGCAGCTAACGCTGCAGCTTCATCAAGATTCTCAGCTCGCACAACGGAGTCAGCAAGTATTGTTACATTATATGGCTGAACTTCAAGCATTCCACCAGAAATATAATAAATTTTTTGCTTTCCCCCAGGCAAAGTAATCATAACCTCACCTGGCTTCAAAATTGTAAGTAATGGCGCATGCCCTGGAATTATTCCTAGTTCACCCAACTCACCAGAAGCAACTAATTGCTCAACTATTCCGGAAAATATTTCGTTCTCAGCACTTACTATATTTAAATACGTAGTTATAGCCATTTCGTCTGACTGCCTCATAAAGTTTCAGCTTTAGCAACAGCTTCCTCTATACTTCCAACCATATAGAAAGCTTGCTCTGGCAAATCATCATACTCACCAGATAAAATTGCCTTAAATCCTTTAATAGTTTCCTTAAGAGATACATATTTTCCTGGTGAACCAGTAAAAACTTCCGCAACAAAAAACGGCTGGGACAGGAATCTTTGAATTTTTCTTGCTCTTGTCACTAATTTTCGATCTTCTTCAGATAATTCATCCATACCAAGAATTGCAATAATATCTTTAAGCTCTTTATAACGCTGTAAAGTCTGCTGTACGCGTCTAGCTGTTTCATAATGCTCTTGACCAACAATTAATGGATCTAATTGTCTTGAAGTTGAATCTAATGGGTCAACTGCAGGATAAATACCAAGCTCTGCAATTTGACGCGATAACACTACTGTCGCATCTAAGTGCGCAAAAGTTGTTGCAGGAGATGGGTCAGTTAGATCATCAGCTGGAACATATACCGCTTGAATAGATGTGATAGACCCTTTTTTAGTTGAAGTAATACGCTCTTGTAGCATACCCATTTCTTCCGCTAAAGTAGGTTGATAACCTACAGCTGAAGGCATTCTACCTAATAGCGCTGAAACCTCTACCCCAGCCAAAGTATAACGATAAATGTTATCAACGAATAATAAGACGTCTCTACCTTCATCACGGAATTTTTCCGCCATAGTTAAGCCAGTCAAAGCAACACGCAATCTATTACCTGGTGGCTCATTCATCTGACCGTAAACTAATGATACTTTATCAAGAACATTCGATTCTTTCATTTCATGATAGAAATCGTTTCCTTCTCTGGTACGCTCACCAACACCAGCAAATACAGAATAACCGCTATGCTCAATGGCTATATTACGGATCAGTTCCATCATATTTACCGTCTTTCCTACCCCGGCACCACCAAATAAACCGACTTTACCACCTTTCGCAAAAGGACAAAGTAAGTCAATTACCTTTATACCAGTTTCGAGGATTTCTTGGCTATTTGCTTGCTCAGCATAACTAGGTGGATTACGATGAATAGACCAAGTTTCTTCAGCTCCAATAGGACCTGCTTCATCAATTGGCTCACCTAGAACATTCATTATTCGACCTAAAGTTTTAGTGCCGACAGGAACTTTAATAGGCTCACCGGTATTTTTAGCCTGTAGACCACGGCGTAAACCATCGGTAGTACCCATAGCAATAGTACGAACAACGCCATCACCTAATTGTTGCTGGACTTCAAAAACTAATCCACCATCTACTAATTGTAGTGCATCGTTAACTTTCGGCACGTTATCTCGAGAAAACTCAACGTCAACTACCGGACCAATTACTTGAACAACTGTACCTATGCTCATTATTTACCCTCTTCTAAAGCGGCTGCTCCGCTAACAATTTCCGCTAGTTCTTGTGTAATAGCGGCTTGTCTAGCTTTGTTATAAGCCAATTGAAATTGTTTAATAAGTTCACCTGCATTGTCGGTTGCATTTTTCATAGCAATCATTTTTGCTGCTTGCTCACATGCAATATTCTCAACAACACCTTGATAAACCTGTAACTCTATATAACGCTCTAATAATGCATCTAATAGTTCTTTTGCATCTGGCTCATAAATATAATCCCAATGATGCCCAAGATTTTTTTCATCCTCTGAAGACTTTGGTAGAGGCAAAAGTTGCTTAACTATTGGAGTTTGAGTCATAGTATTAACAAACTCATTATATGCAATATGCAAAGAGTCAATTTTACCTTCATAATATGCATCAAGCATGACCTTAACTACCCCTAGTAAATCAGCTACACCAGGAGTATCACCAAGTTGATCAACAGATGCTAACACTCTACCACCAACCCTACTAAAAAAAGCTTGCCCTTTTCTGCCTATGACACAAAAATCAACTTCCTGATTATGTGAGCGCCATGTTTTAGTTGCTCTTACTGCTTCCCTAAGAAGATTGGTATTCAATCCCCCGCAAAGACCTCTGTCTGAAGTAATAACAATAAGACCAATTCTTTTCATCGGTCTTTCAACCATAAAAGGGTGCTTATATTCTGAAGTAGCCCTCGCTATATGCTTTACTACATCATAAATCTTAGTAGCGTAAGGTTTTGAAGCACGCATTCTATCTTGAGTTTTACGCATTTTACTAGCTGCAACCATTTCCATTGCATGCGTAATTTTTCTTGTTTTCTGAGTACTTTGAATCGTTAAACGAATCTCTTTAGCTCCAGCCATATTTGCCTCTACCAGCTACCAGTCTTTTTAAATTCAGATAATATAGTTTTCAACCGTGCATCAATATCATCATTATAACCACCAGATTTATTTATTTCTTTTAATAAATCTGCATGCTCCAGATGCATGAAATTATGAAGCGCCGCTTCAAATGAAGTAATTTCAGCAACAGAAACATCGTCAAGATATCCTTTTTCAATTGCATATAAGGTAACACCCATCTGAGCAACTGATAATGGAAAATATTGATTTTGTTTCATTAATTCAGTAATTCGTTGACCACGCTCAAGTTGCTTTCTTGTTGCCTCATCAAGATCTGATGCAAACTGCGAGAAAGCCTCTAATTCTCTAAACTGTGCAAGAGCAAGTCTAGTACCACCACCAAGTTTCTTCATAATCTTGGTTTGAGCCGCACCACCTACACGCGAAACTGATAAACCAGAATTAATAGCTGGTCGAATACCTGAGTTAAATAAGTTAACATCTAGGAAGATTTGACCATCGGTAATAGAAATAACGTTGGTTGGAACGAAAGCGGATACGTCTCCAGCCTGAGTTTCGATAATCGGTAAAGCAGTTAATGATCCTGTCTTTCCTTTTACCTCGCCGTTAGTTAATTTTTCCACTTCTTCTGCGCTAATTCTCGCTGCTCTTTCCAACAATCGTGAATGTAAATAGAAAATATCTCCAGGATAAGCTTCACGGCCTGGTGGTCTACGTAGTAATAATGAAATTTGTCGATATGCCCAAGCTTGTTTTGTCAAATCATCATAAACAATCAGTGCATTTTCACCTCGCTCCATGAAGTATTCACCCATACTGCAACCAGCATATGGAGCAATATATTGCAAAGCGGCAGAATCTGCGGCACCTGCAACCACAACTATTGTATGCTTTAAGGCGTCATGCTCTTCAAGTTTTCTAACTATAGCTGCAACGGAAGAAGCTTTCTGACCAATTGCAACGTAAATACACTTAACTCCAGTATTTTTTTGGTTGATAATAGCATCGATAGCAATTGCCGTTTTTCCTGTTTGTCTATCACCAATAATCAACTCACGTTGACCACGACCAATTGGAACCATCGCATCGATAGCTTTAAGACCAGTTTGAACAGGTTCATCAACTGATTTACGGGAAATTACCCCTGGCGCAACTTTTTCAATAGGAGAAAACTTAGCTGCTTCAATCGGGCCTTTCCCATCTATAGGATTACCAAGTGCATCAACAACCCTACCGAGTAACGCTGGGCCAACAGGGACTTCTAGAATTTTACCTGTACATTTTCCAGTCATGCCTTCGCGCAAAGAGCTAGCATCACCAAGGATTACCACCCCAACTGAGTCTCTTTCAAGGTTTAAAGCTAAACCGAAAACATTATCTGGGAACTCAACCATTTCACCTTGCATAACATCACTTAAACCGTGAAGTCTAGCAATACCGTCTTTAATACTGGTTAACTTGCCCTCATCTCTTGCGGTAGATGAAATTTGGAATTTTTTAATTCTTTCTTTAATTAATTCGCTAATTTCAGATGGATTTAAAGCGACTTGTTCTGACATAGAATCTATCCTCTTATAAGCATTAAGCGGCCAAAACGCCGTTAAGTTTTTTTATTTGGGTTCTAACCGAAGCATCAAAAACTAGATGTCCAGCCCGTATAACGGCCCCACCTTGTAGTGACTTATCTATACTCACATCAAGTGATACACTACGTTGAAGTTTTTTACTCAATATATCAACTAACTTTTGCTCTTGCTCTTTAGTAAAAGGCGCGAAGCTAATAACTTGCACTTCCAAGGTTTTTTCAAACTCTCTTCTCAGTAGTTGAAATTGAATAGTAATATCTGGAATTGCTTGCAACCGATGATTCTCAGAAAGAAGATTTAATATATTACTAATATGATCCTCTTCTAGTTTAGGTGAAAAATTAGCTAATACCGAGCTGATTAATTCTGCCTTCTGAGATGGTGTACAAGATGGATTTCGAATAAAATCCATCATATCTTTATCATTTACAATCTGAGTTAGCTTAGTCAAAATATCTGACCAGACGACCATAGATTTTGTATCTAGAGCAAACTCAAATATTGCTTTAGCATATGGTCTTGCAACTGTGGTATTATCTGACATATCAAATCTCTTTCAGCAAGTTGTCAATTAATGCTTTATTAACTTCTTCATTAATTTCACGCATTAAAATTCTCTCAGCACCAGCAACAGCTAACTTACCAATATCTTTCCGCAAATTATCTCTAGCTCTATTCACTTCTTGTTGAAGATGTTCTTGAGCTACTTTAGCAATATGTTCAGATTGCCTAACAGCTTCTTCTTTAGCTTCTTCTACCAGCTGAGCAGCTCTAAAGCTAGCTTTTTCAATTATTTCAGCTGATTTAGCTCTCGCAAGTTTCAAATCCTCAGAAATTCTATGCTGAGTTAATTCTAGTTCGCGACGACTTCTTTCTGCTGCAGCTAAACCTTCAGCTATCTTGGTGCGTCTTTCTTCAAGAACTTTTTCAAGAGGTGGCCAAACAAACTTCATGGTAAACCACACGAAAGTTAAAAAAACCAACATCTGAACGACTAATGTTAAATTAATATCCAAAGCAATATCTCCTCAAATACCCAGATAGGATAAAAAATCGCTTATATTTATGAACCAATACTAGCAAGAACAGCGCCTGTAAACGGGTTTGCAAAAGTAAAGAACAATGCAATGCCAACCCCAATCATAGTTACCGCGTCAAGCAAACCAGCCACAATGAACATTTTTACTTGCAACATAGGAACCATTTCTGGTTGTCTAGCAGCGCCCTCTAAAAACTTACCACCTAACAATCCGAACCCAATAGCTGTACCTAAAGCACCCAAACCTATAAGTAAAGCTACTGCGATTACGGTCATACTTTGAATTTGTGCTATCAAATTTGCTGCTTGCATATCTATCCCCTTAATGGACAATGTTAATTAAAAATTCTAAATACTCGACTGATTTTTGTTTATAAAAAAACAGTCGAGTATATTACCAATGCGTTAATGATCCTCATGCGCTAAACTTAAGTACACTATAGTTAGCACCATAAAGATAAATGCTTGTAATGTAATAACCAAGATATGAAATATGGACCAACCTAACGACAATAAAAATTGAGCTATACCTAATGTTGCTGTACTAGTTAATGATGATAAAGTACCATTCAGTGTAAGTAGGGCTATCAAAATAAATATCAACTCACCAGCATATAAATTACCGAATAGTCGCAAAGATAAAGATATCGGCTTTGCAATTAGCCCGACTAATTCTAAAAGCAAATTAAACGGGATTAATGCTGGATGATTAAATGGTTGAAGAGTTAGCTCTTTAACAAATCCCTTCACCCCTTTGATTTTTAAACTGTAAAATAAAATCAGGATAAATACTGAAAGCGACATAGCAAACGTAAGATTAAGATCATTAGTAGGAACTACTTTCAAATGATGAAGCCCAATAGCAGATGCAATATTTGGCAAAATGTCTACTGGGACAATATCCATAAAGTTCATCATTAGCACCCATATAAAGATAGTGAGTGCTAAAGGACCTATAATATTGTTTTTGCCGTGGAAGCAATCTTTGACCTGACTATCAGCAAACTCAAGCATTAGTTCGGCAAAATTCTGTAATTTTCCAGGAACACCTCTAGCAAGCCGTTTTGCTCCGCAATACATAACCGCTAACACCAGTATTCCTGAAATTAATGAAAAGAAAATGGTGTCAAGGTTTAAAGTCCAAAATCCTCCACTATGACCCAAAGTCATAGTTTTAAGATCTAGAGTCAAATATGTTAGGTGATGCTGGATATAATCTGTATTAGAAATCATATTTATTCACTTACTTATACCTAAAATTTAGGTTAGATAAATATTAAAGGCACAATCCACATTAGCAACTGCATACTAATATAGGCACAAAAAAAACCAATTGGGGTTACATTCATAAATTTAAATACAACCGCAAACAAAACCACAGACAGCGCAATCTTTATAGCTTCACCTTTATAGAAGCTATTAGCTATATTTTTTGCGTATTTTGCGCCATGATATCTAAATATTTTTCTAGCGAAAACAAAATTTGGCACAATATAAACAAAAGACCCTACCAAAACAGATTGCGCAGCAATAGTACCTGAAAAATAAAATGCTAGCAAGCTTAATAAAAATGCCGAGCTTATTTGAACTAGGAATAAAATCTTAATGTTTTTAAAATTACCTGCAAGACTCATGCAATACTCCGTTTTTTTGTGGGCAAAGTATAAAATACTATACTTTTCATATCAATATTCTATAAACTATTTTTTTTAGTTAAAATAGGTGATAATCTATATAGGAATTTTTAAGAATGAACATACATGTAGTTATTCTGGCTGCCGGTCTTGGCAAAAGAATGTTTTCTAGTAAGCCTAAAGTTATGCATGAAGTTGGTGGTGCACCTATTTTATCTAGAGTTATTGATGCCGCACTTGGGTTGCAACCAGCGCAAATACATGTTGTCATAGGTAGTATGAGCCAGATAATCAAAGATACATTTTCCCATCTTAACTTAAATTTCGTGGTGCAAAATGAACAATTAGGCACTGGTCACGCAGTGCACATGGCATTACCATATATCCCCAATGATGCTCAAGTACTTATTCTGTCTGGAGATGCTCCTCTTCTTAGAATACAAACCATAAAACCTTTAGTTGAAGCAAGTCTTAAAACAGAAAGTCTAAGTCTGTTAGTTGCGAATTTAGAAAATCCTTTTGGCCTTGGTAGAATAGTTAGAGATGAAAATAAACTTATTACTGCTATTGTTGAAGAAAAAGATGCTAGCGATAAAATTAAAGATATCCGGGAAATATATACCGGAATTTGTTGTGCTAAAAGCTCTGATCTCCACAACTTTATTCCACTTATAAAAAATAGAAACGCTCAAAGTGAATATTATCTAACTGACTTAATCGAAATGACTGTATCGGCAAAAAAGCCAATATCATCAGTTGAAGTCACAGACTATAATGACATTCTTGGTGTAAATAACCGTGTTCAACTCCAACTTACTGAACGAATATTTCAATCCAGAATGGCTAATGAATTACTTTTAAAAGGAGCAACTCTCGCAGATGCTAGTCGTATAGATGTGCGCGGAACAATTGATCTTGGCCAAGATGTTTATATAGATGTAAATAATGTTTTTCTTGGTAATGTTTACTTGGGTGATAACTCTACTATTGAACCAAATTGTGTATTGAAAAACGTTAAAATTGGTAAGAACTGTAAAATATTTTCCAATAGTGTTTTAGAAAATTGTGTTGTTTCTGATAACTGTCAAATCGGGCCTTTTGCTAGAATTAGACCTGGTACCACTATTATGGACAATTGTAAAATTGGTAATTTTGTTGAAGTTAAAAATTGCCAAATTGCTGAAGGAAGTAAAGCAAATCATTTAAGCTATTTAGGAGACTCAACTATTGGCAAAGATGTAAATATAGGCGCTGGAACAATTACGTGTAATTACGATGGTGCCAATAAGCATAAGATAGTAATTGAGGATGGGGTATTCATAGGCTCAGATACACAAATAGTCGCCCCAATCACAATAGGCAAAAATGCCACTATTGGTGCAGGTAGTACTATTCGAAAGGATGTTCCCGCTGAAGAGTTAACAATAACCACCTCAACCCAAAAAATAATATATGGCTGGAAAAGACCTCAAAAAAAGGACAATTAATAGGGCGTGCTGTCAATCAATGACATTCATTTGAGCTGGCAAAGACAATTGTCAGCAACCATTATAACTGGACTTTATGACTTTTTCAAAAAGCACCCCAAAATTGGGTGTGATTAAAACTGCGGTCAATTGAAAGATGCCGTCATTGCGAGGAGCGCAGCGACGAAGCAACCCAGAGGT
>Ga0155559_1046_pt1 | contig 19119 bp, 27 predicted proteins | sample RifCSPhighO2_12_FD_107216 | JGI IMG/M metagenome (GOLD analysis project Ga0155559, IMG submission 107216) | Legionellales bacterium RIFCSPHIGHO2_12_FULL_35_11
AGCTTCACTTTGTTCGCAAAGATGCATTTTAGAACATGCCTTTAAAAAGTCATAAAGTCCAGTATAACTACTTGGAAATATCCCAATCTATAGCCGCAATCATATTATCTTCTTCTGCCCACCAACTTATCTTACTAAAAGACTCTAAGAAGTTTTCACCCCTATAAGCACTAACAGCAGAACTACCAAGCACCATTGGTACCAAATAAATATAAGTCCTATTTACCAACTTTGCGTGATGCAATGAACTAAAAAGTCCACCACCTGCCTCCACCCAGACATCATGATACCCCATGCTACCCAAATGATAAATAATTTTTTTTAAATCAAGTTGCCCATTTTCTGCAGAGACCCCATGAAATCGACAATTATTAAATTTTTTTGGCTTCAGTAAACTAGCATCATAAAAAATATGATAACACTCAGCTTTTTCAAATAACCATGCCTCTTTATTTACCTCAAGACGTGTATCAATGATAGCAACATGCTTTTTCCTAATTTCACCTTGAAAACGCGCATTTAAAGATGGGTTGTCAATATTTATTGTTTTTGCGCTAGTTAAAATTATGTCTGTATGAAATCTTTGCAAATGTGTAAACTCACTGCATTTATCATTTGATAATTTTATTGGTCTACTATTTGCACCCGCTATTTTACCATCAAAAGTTTGGGCAATCTTAGCTGTTATCCAAGGAGTTTTATTAATAACCCAATGCTGATAACTTTCGTAAAACTTTGTTACTTCAGGAACCTCACAATATATTGCGTCAATTTTATGCTTTTTCAATAATTCCGGAGTATTATTTGCTGCAACTACCGGATTAGGATCTTTAAAAGCATAAACTACTCTATCAATACCATGATTTATTATTGCATTCACACATGGTGGCGTCTTTCCCCAATGATTGCATGGCTCAAGTGTAACGTATAGACTAACCCCTTTACTATTTTTGGGGATTTTATCTAATAATAATTTTTCAGCATGCGGCATACCTGCACCTTGATGCCAAGCTTGTGCTATAATAACATTATTTTGTACAGCTATAGCACCTACGCTTGGATTAGGAAAACAACTACCTCTCCCAAGCCAGGCTTGTTCTAAAGCTTTAAGTAGAAATTGTTTATGCATAAAACAGCCACACATTTTATAACCATGAAGTATAACAAAAAATTAGGATTTTGAGTAGTAGGGAGAGACCATTTTGTTGCAAAAGCAAAATTTTTGGCATAAATGCATATCATTAGCGCTAATGCTGCACTCCGTATTTTGTTATTCATTTTCAGCATATTCAAATGATGAGTTAGATCAACTTGAAAAAGAATTTGTAAGAGAAATAAATCAATCTGATGCTATTCTTAGAAATCCACTTGCAGTTGAGTATATAAATCACCTAGCTATAAGACTTGGGCAGCATGGTGAACTAGAAAAACAACCAGATTTTTTTATAGTAAAATCAAATGAAATAAACGCGTTCGCTGGCCCAGGCGGACACATTGGTGTTAACACACAATTAATTTTAGCTTCCGAAAATGAAAGTGAGCTCGCAGCAGTTATGGCGCATGAAATGTCGCACGTCCGGCAACACCATTTATATCGCATGATGGAACATCAAAAACGCATGCGAATTCCCATGATAGCGAGCATACTTGCCTCAATGGCTTTAGGTATTATAAACCCAACTTTAGCAAGTGGAGCAATGATGGGCTCGCTAACTGGGATAGCCCAAGATAATATTAGCTTTGTTAGATCTAATGAAAAAGAAGCAGACAGCATCGGAATTGATATGTTAATCAAGTCTGGGTTAGATCCCAGAGGAATGGCTGGTTTTTTTAAAAAGATGCAAGAAGCAACCAGATATTACTATACTGATAATATTCCAGCGATTTTACGAACCCACCCGTTAGATGAAGACAGAATTGCCGAAGCAGAAAATAGAAGTCTGCATATTGCTAAAAAATATTATCCTGATAATTTAAATTATCGTCTATTTAAAGAATTAGTTAGACTCCAAATAACGAAAGATCCGAAAAACCTAATAGAATTTTACAAAAAAGAATGCATGAAAAGCACCACCAAAAATGTCTGTCAGTATGGATATGCTCTAACAAAAAGTAAAATGGGGGAAAATAAGGCTGCTATTTTAATTTTAGAAAAATTAATAGCAGAAGACCCATCTAACCTATTTTATCTCATAGCTTTAATTCGCGCTGAAGAAGGAGACTCACAAATTAAAAATGCTGTGGCTAAATTGGCTGAGATGCATAACAATCATCCTGATAATTATACGATTTATTTAGAATATGGCAATGCCTTAATGTTAGACAACCAATACACAAAAGCTGTAAGTATTTTATTAAAAGCTCACTGGGAATATCGTGGAGATTTGGCTATTTGCAACAAGTTAGCTAGAGCGCAGGCAATGAACAACAAAAAAGCTTATGCCTATTTTACACTAGCTGAATGTCATCTTATTCAAGGAGAAAAACATGATGCAGTGAATAAATTAAAAACTGCAAAATCTATGAATAAAAATGACGAATATCTAGCCGCAAGAATCGACGCAAAAATTGAAGAAATTAAATCAATTTAACCTAGAAAAAGCAGTAGGCATTCGTAGTAGAGCTCAACTGCTTTTTCTAGGTTTAATCAAAAACTGTAGGTCCTTGTGAGGTTGCAAGCTGGAATAACTTTTTTAATTGTGTTTCTGTTACTCTTGGTGTTGATAATGGTGGTATTTTATCTAATGAGAAAAAATCAACTTCTGATATTTCAATATTTTCTTTTGCTTCTCCAGAAATATATCTGCAATGAAAAAAACACTTATAAATATGTGGCCAATGTAAAGGATGATCGTGCTTTAACTTGTCCCATAACGCTAATAATTTAATAACAGACACATCAAATCCTGATTCTTCTTTTGTTTCTCTTATAACCGCCTCAGAAGGAGTTTCACTCACATCTGCAAAACCTCCTGGTAAAGTCCATAATCCATCAGAGCGTTCTTTAACTAATAGTACTTTATTATCCTTTAAAACAAAAGATCTTACATCAACCTTGGGTGTGGCATATCCTTTCTCTAAAGAAAAAATATCACGAATAACTTCTTTAGATTTGCTTGAACTTAATGCCGCAAGTTCAGCGCTAATTTCCATTAATCTGGTATAGCGATCTTTATCAAATTTATTTTCTGTAAAAGTAAGACCACACTGGGCAAGAGCCTGGATTTCTGCGATCAGTTTTAACCACTGTTTATTTATTTCATCCAATCTTGCTCTCCATAATTTACCCTTTAAAACGTCGTAAATATTCAAATACCTGGCCATTACTTGTAATTTTTATCGCATATTTTTTTTCAAGTATACTCATGCGTTGGATAGATAAGAATATCGGCAGTCAGGCTAGCAAGTTTAGTTAATGATTCATACATTTGCTGCATGACTTCGTCTTTCTTCTTGCCATTGTTGGAGTAATACATACAATACTGGCACAAAAACAACTGCTAAGCAAGTTGAAGCCAGCATACCGCTACAAACTGCAATGCCTATAGATTTCCTGGCATTAGCTCCAGCACCTGTTGCAAAAACAAGTGGCATTACCCCTAAGATAAAAGCAAAAGAAGTCATTATTATAGGTCTAAATCTTGTTTTAGCCCCTATTACCGCCGATTCAATAATAGATTTATTATGATACCATCTTTGCTCATTGGCAACCTCAACAATTAATATCGCATTTTTAGCTGATAAAGCAATCAATAGCAGCACCCCAATTTGCGTATACATATTATTTTCTATACCAAGCAAAGACAATACACCAACTGTACCAATCAATGCCATCGGCACACTTAAGATAATTGACCCTGGCAATATCCAACTTTCATACTGACCAGCTAAAATTAGATAAACCAATACAAGCGATAATAAAAATATATAATAACTTAAATTTCCTGCGATTTTTTCCTGATAAGCGGTACTAGTCCACTCATATGACAGTCCTGCTGGCAAGAATTTTTCCGAAATATTTTCCATAACTTTTATTGCCTGCCCAGAACTATATCCATTCCCAGACATACCATTTATCAAACTAGAAGGATATAAGTTGTACATAGAAATGAGCGCTGGACCTAAGGTTTCATTTATGTCGGTAATCGTGCCAATTGGGACCATTCCTCCGGAGTTATTCCGTACATAAAAATTTCTAACATCTTGCGCTGTCATTCTAGAGTCTGCATCTGCTTGCACATAAACTTGAAATACCTGACCAAACTTAGCAAACAAGTTTACATAAGATGATCCCAAATAAGTTTGTAGAGTATCAAATGCGTCACTTAAAGAAACCCCTAAAGACTCTGCTTTCGTGCGATTAATAGGCGCAGAAACCTGTGGAACAGACGCTCTGAATGAGGTCATTAAATGTGCAAGCTCAGGGCGGTTTTTGCTAATATTAATTAACTGATCAGTAGCATCTTGTAATTTCTCATAGTCAAATGAGCCATCTTTTACTTCAACTTGTAATTGAAACCCACCCGACAAACCTAAACCTTGGATTGGTGGTGGCACAACAACCATTACACTAGCATCCATAACCTCATTCGCTAATTTATTTAATGCCTCATACATTACTATTAAATTTTGCTTCTTACCACGCTCACTCCAACTTTTAAATGTAACATAAATTACCCCAGCATTTGCTAAATTAGCACTATTATCAAGTAAAGAGATTCCATCAATTCCTATAACATTGTCAACTCCTGGAACCATCTTAACCTTTTCACCAAGACTTTTAATGACACCTTCCGTTCGTTTTAAAGTTGCCCCATCTGGCAGAACTACATTCAAGACTATATATCCTTGGTCTTCAATCGGAATAAATCCAGTAGGGATTTTGCTAAATCCAAAAATAGCTAACCCTATCAAGATAAAGCCAATAGTACAGACTGAGCTCGCTCGACTCACTAGTTTGTCTATTAAATTTGTATAAGCATTTTCAATTGGATTATAGATTTTATCAAAAGAACGATAAAAAATATTTTTCTTCTTCGATTGATCTACTGGTTTCAGCCACAGCGCACATTGCGTAGGCTTCAAAGTAACCGCATTGATTGCACTTATAAATGCGGTTGACGCAATTACTAATGCAAACTGTGAGTACATAGCTCCAGTTAAACCAGGCATAAATCCGGCTGGTACAAATACCGCCATTAAAACTAACGTTATCCCAATAATTGGCCCAATTAATTCCCGCATCGCAGTAATAGCAGCATTTTTAGGAGGCATACCCCTTTCAATATGATGAGTTACGCCCTCAACTATTACAATAGCGTCATCAACTACTATCCCAATTGCTAGAACTAACGCTAATAAAGTCATTAAATTAATAGTAAACCCTAAAGCAAGCATTGCTATAAATGCGCCAATTATTGTCACTGGAACCGTGGTAGCTGGGACCATCGTTGCTCTAAAATTTTGTAAAAAAACTAAAATCACTACTAGAACTAAAATCCCAGCTTCAAATAAAGTATGATAAACCTCGCTAACTGACTCATCAACAAACATCGTTGTATTAAATGGAATATTGTATTCTAATCCAGGAGGAAATTTTTTAGACATTTCTTTTACTGTTTTCGCAACAATAGTTGCAACCTCCAATGCATTTGCCCCAGGAAGCTGATAAATACCAATCGCTGCTGTTGGCTTCCCATTTAACCTAGCACTTTGATTATAATTAGTTGAGCCAAGCTCAACTCTGCCAATATCCCTTATTCTAACCACCTTAGCACTTGAGCTCACATCTGCTGTTTGATTTGGTTCACGGGAAATAGTTTTGACAATAATGTTTGCATATTCTTCTGGTGTAGTTAATTGCCCTGGCACACGAACCGTTAACTGATATGGACTATTCCCAACCATTGGCGGTGCACCAATTTGACCGGCTGAAATTTCTTTATTCTGATTACTTATTGCTTGTAAAACATCACTTGGATTTAATGAATACACATACATTTTTTTGGGATCTAACCAAACTCGCATAGCATAATTCCCTGAGCCAAAAATTACCACACTCCCAACACCAGGTAACCTCGATAACTCATTTTGCATATTTATAGTTGCGTAATTATTTAAAAATAAACCATCATATCGACCATCAGTAGATGTAAGTGTAATAAACTCTAAAATTGCTGTTGATTTTTGTAATACTTTAACCCCTTGTTTTTGCACTGGCTCAGGCAATTGAGCTAAGGCCGATTGCACTCTATTTTGCACTAGCATTTGTGCCAAATTTAAATCTGTACCTATCTTAAAAGTAACAATTAAATTATAAGATCCTGTATTTGAGCTTGTAGACTGCATATACAACATATTTTCAACACCATTAACTTGTTGTTCAATTGGCAAAGCAACTGTCTTAATTAATGTTGTAGCATCTGCCCCTGGGTAACTAGTTGACACTTGAATTGTTGGTGGAACAATTTCAGGATATTGTGCGACTGGTAAAATTTTAATAGCCACAATCCCTACAAACACCAAAAATAAAGCAATAACATTAGATAAAACCGGGCGCTCAATAAAAAATTCTGAAATCATTTGGTTTTAGCCTCATATTTAATAGGCGTAACCTGCCGACCTGGAGTTGCATTATGGATGCCTGATACTATTAAGTTATCATCTTTTGTTAGCCCATCTAGAATTACTCGCATCCTACCACTTTTTGAACCAAGGGTTACTCTTGCTTGTATTACAAGATTATTTTTATCAACTGTATAAACATATGCTCCAATCTGGTCATATAAAATAGCTGTATTTGGAATGACTAGTCTTTCAATCGGATCTGAAAGAGGAATACGAACCTGAACAAAGAATCCGGGTAATAAATAATTATCAGGATTAGGTAATAAAGCTCTAAATTCTAATGTACCAGTAGATGCGTTTAATCCTGTATTCACAAAATTTAAATGACCTTTATGCATAAATTTTTTTTCATTCTGCATTTTTACCTGGACAGGAATTTCACTGACATTATCTGGGTTAAAGTTTTTTTTTCTAGCTATTTCTCTAATTTTAATTAAATCTAATTCATTTAAATTAAAGTATGCATAAATTGGATCTATTTGTTCAATAGTCGCCAAATTAGTTGCTACTCCATTCCCAACTAAATTGCCAGTATCCACTAAATGCCGACCTATTCTGCCATCAAAAGGAGCAAAAACTTTCGTATAGCTATAATTAATCTTAGCTATTTCAGAGTTTGCTATTGACTCACCAACTCTGGCATTTGCCTCCGCTTCTCTTGCCTCCCATGATTGAACATTATTTAGAGATGTAGCCTTTTGCGTATACATCCTCTTTTGCCGGTCATACTCAATCTGAGAATAGTTATAAGAAGCTTCTTTTCCAGATACATCAGCTTCAGCTGCAATTTTCTTTTCTAAATAAGGTTTGGGTTCAATTATAAATAATTCTTTTCCCTTCTTCACAAATGTACCATCAATAAAATCAATTTTTTCTAAAAATCCTTCTACTCTAGCAACTAAATCTACCGATTGATAAGCAACCATAGTTCCTGTTTGTGTTACATATTCTGTAATTTTTTTAATCTTAGGATTATCAATTATTACATTTGGAAAAGGCACTTCTGCTTCTTTACCATGAAAACATGATTTAATTAGCATACTTAAAATAACTAATCCGATTATTCCAAATAAGGCTTTTTTAGTAATTTCTATTTTTTTATCAATATTCATTATAATATTCGCCAATACATCTACCAATTAGGTAGATAAAGTTCTTCAATTTGTTTCTTTTGAGTTCTTGGAGGTTGATGATTTTCTTGTTTTAATAAGTTCCCCCAGTTAATTCTTTTTGCCATTTCCAACTTAACTTGATTTGAAACAATATCATTACAACCACGAATTTGCCATCCGCCTCCAAGAGAGCGGTACAAAGCAACCACGGCTTTTGGAATATCACCTTTAGCCGATGTTAAAGACCTTTGTACAGCAAGCTGCTGTCTCTCTGAATCAAGAACTGGTGTAAAATCTGATTCACCTTCTCGATAACGAATTATAGAAATATCAGTTGCTTGAATTGCTGCATTATTAGAAACATTTAAATTAATGGCAGATTTTTCTGTTTCAACAAAATTAGTTATATTATCTTGTACTTCTTGTTGAGCTTTTAAAACAGTATTTTGATAATCCAAGAGAGACACTTCAAATGCCGCATCTTGCTGTCTTACCGCATTTGTAATCCGTCCATAGTTTAATAGTGGCCAAGAAAATGATGGTCCTGCCAAAGCCATTCTGCTTGACCAATTAAATATCTCAGCTAAAGAAGAACCATTTATATCATTTGAAGAAAATGCAAAAGTTCCAGATAAACTCAATGCTGGAAACAATTGTGCTTTTGTGGCTCCAATTCCATGTAATTGTGCAATTGCTCTTAGCCTAGCATCATATACATCTGGACGCCTAGCTAAAGCCTCATGTGGAATACCGACCGCTATATTTTTTGGTGACTTAGGAATGCCATAGCTTTTAACTATAAGTTTATCAACTTGATCTGGGGTTGTTCCGACTAAAACACCTAACAAATCTTTATATCTCTTTAAATTAGCCATTAAATTAGGCAATGATGCCTTGGTTTTATATAACTCTGTCTTGGCTAAATCAACATCTAATAAATTAGTTTCACCTTCCTTATACCTTGCCTCAGCTATTCGTAAACCAATATCTTGAATGGCTATATTCTTCTTAGTAACAGAAATTAACTCCTCAGTAGTTCTAATATTTATATAGGTTGTTGCAATATCCGCAGTTAAACTAACTAAAGCATTATCATATGCGGCATATGAAGATAGAAAACTTGCATTATTTGCCAAAACTTGGCGCCGATACTTACCCCAAAAATCCATTTCCCAAGCCGCAGACGCACCAAGAACAGCTGTAGTAAAACTAGGTGGTAAAACAAATTGTAAATCCTGCCCCCCTATCTTTTGATAAATTAAATTACCAGTCATATCTTGCTTCTGAGGATATAATTTACCAACCGATTGAGCTAAAATTGCTCTAGCCTTTAAAACTCTCGCAGCTACAGCCTGTAAATTAATATTATTATGATAACCTTGCTTCATTAGGCAACTTAGTGTCGGATCCTTAAATTGCTCCCACCAATTCGCATTATTAATCGGTGCCTCGCGTACACTCTTATCCTCTAATGACCAATGCTCAGCCACCTTTTTTGCAGGCTCCTTATAATCAGGACCAACTAAAAGACATGAATTTAAAGAAAATAGTAACGCTAGAACTAAGAATTTTAAAATCTGCGCTACCATGCGAAGAAAGTCCATAAAAAATTATATTTTTAAATAATCCCAGAATTAGAAAATAATGTCTATATTAGTATTTGAAAACTTAGGGAACTACCCAGGGCATACGCATGAAAAATATTATGCTGTCGTTGCGAACGAAGTGAAGCAATCCAGATCGATTTTCAATTAGAATGCCGTTCTGGATTGCTTCGCTAACACTCGCAATGACGAAATTATCATAATATGTGGTAACTGGATAGGCGGGGGAAATTATTCTTCTTCAACAACTTCTATGTCAGCTGGTCTATCAACTAATTCAACAATTGCCATTGGAGCATTATCTCCATTGCGAAATCCACACTTTAATACTCGAACATAACCGCCTGGTCGCTCTACATAACGTGGACCTAATGTTGTAAATAATTTACCAACTGCGCTTTTAGAACGAAGTTTATCAAACAATCTTCTTCTAGATGCTACACTATCGCTTTTAGCAGTAGTAATAATTGGCTCAATATAACCTCTTAACTCCTTTGCTTTAGCTAGTGTTGTTTTAATTAATTCATGCTCTATCAAAGAACAGCACATATTTGAAAACATTGCTCTTCTATGACTACTTGTTCGGCCTAAACTTCGACCTGATTTGCGATGGCGCATAATTTATACTCCTACTAATCTTACTCGCCTAGATGTTTTGGCGGCCAATTCTCAAGCGTCATTCCTAAAGATAAACCTCGGGACGCTAATACATCCTTAATTTCAGTCAGTGACTTTTTGCCTAAATTAGGCGTTTTAAGAAGTTCGTTTTCAGCTTTTTGAACTAAATCACCAATTAAAAAGATATTTTCAGCTTTTAAACAATTTGCCGAACGAACTGTTAACTCTAAATCATCAACAGATTTCAATAATGATGGATCAATATCGTTTAAAGGATTTTTATCTTCCTTTTCTTCTTCATAAGACATATCAACAAAAGCATATAGTTGTCTTTGTAGTATACTTGCTGATATTCTTATTGCTTCCTCTGGGTCTAACGTACCATCAGTTTGCAACTCTATAGTTAGCTTATCTAAGTCAGTACGATTTTCAACACGAGTTTTATCAACAAAATATGCTACCTTTTTTACTGGAGAAAAAGTATTATCTATTTTTAATTTCCCTACAGTTTTTTTCTGCAATTCGTCATCATAAGACATAGGGGTAAAGTCGGCAGAATGATAGCCTATTCCCTTTTCTACTGTTAATTGCATTTTTAAATGCCCATATTCATTCAAGTTAGCAATAACAAGCCCAGAATTTAATATTTCCACGCCATGAGTTAACTGAATATCTCCAGCTGTAACTTGCCCTGGACCTTTCTTATCTACAGTTAATGTTGCTGAATTTCCAACTTCCATTCGAACAGCAACTTCTTTTAAGTTAAGAAGAATATTAATTACATCTTCTTCCACACCTTCTAAAGTACTGTACTCATGCAACACGCCATCTATTGATACTTCAGTAATAGCACAACCTGGCATAGATGACATCAATATTCGTCGAAGAGCTGTACCTAAAGTGTAACCATAACCTGGCTCTAGAGGCTCTAATACTATACGTGAATGAAACAACATATCAGACTGAACCTTTAAAACTTTCGGTGTTAACATTTCATTAATATCTGTATACATAAATACATGTCTCCAATCTTACTTAGAGTAAAGTTCTACCACCAAGTTAACGTTAAATTCGGCAGATAGATCATCCAAACTAGGATTTCTTAAATATGTTCCTTTAAAATTACCTGCGTCAATACTCATCCAGTCACATGTTCCTCTTTGCTCTGACAAAGCCATTGCAGCTGAAATACGACCTTGCTTTCTAGCTTTTGGTCTGACAGAAATTATATCATCTGGAGAAACCAAATAAGAAGGAATATTCACAAGTTCATCATTCACTAAAATGGATTTATGAGAAACTAACTGTCTTGCTTCAGCTCTTGTACTGGCAAAACCTAAACGGTAAACTACGTTATCTAGTCTGCTTTCTAAAAATGACATCAAGTTTTCACCTGTAGCACCCTTTTTTCTAGCTGCATTTTTATAATATAGTCTAAATTGATTCTCTAAAATTCCATAGAATCTACGGATTTTTTGCTTTTCGCGCAACTGAACACCATAGTCACTCAAACGAGGCTTATTAGCTCCGTGCTGACCAGGCAAACTTCCAGATTTACACTTTGATTTATGATCGCGCACACCACTTTTAAGAAGTAAATCAGTGCCTTCTCTACGCGATAATTTACATTTTGGACCAAGATATCTAGCCATTTATTACTCCCAAATCTTATACTCGTCGTTTTTTCGAAGGTTTACAGCCATTATGTGGAATACCTGTAACATCTGTAATTTCAACGATCTTAAATTCTTGAGCTATCAACTCACGAATAGTTGATTCTCGACCCGGTCCAGGTCCATGAATCAAGACAGCTACAGACTTCATGCCATACTCTTTAGCGACTAATGATGCTTTCTCAGTTGCAATTTGCGCAGCATAAGGAGTACTTTTCCTTGAGCCACGGAAACCAGAACCACCAGAAGTTGCCCAACATAGAGCGTTACCTTGTCTGTCAGTAAAGGTTACAATTGTATTGTTAAAAGATGCATGAACGTGAACTATTCCGTCCGTAACAATTTTTTTAACCTTCTTTTTGACCTTCTTTTGTTTTGCCTTACCTATACCCATCTAACTTTCCTAAAAGTGATTAATTATTAGTACCTTTACGACGACCTTTTCGTGTTCTAGCATTCGTTTTGGTTCTTTGTCCTCGTAGTGGAAGCCCACGTCTATGTCTCAAACCTCGGTAGCAACCCAAATCCATTAGACGCTTAATGTTCATAGAAACTGTTCTACGCAGATCTCCCTCGACAGTCATTTTCGCGATTTCTTCTCTTAAGCTTTCCAATTGTTCTTCAGATAACTCTGAAACCTTAGAAGCTGGATTTAAGTTAAGATCCTTACAAAGCTTTTTAGAAATCGATCTACCGATTCCATAAATAGAGGTTAATGCTATAACAACATGTTTATTATCAGCTATATTAACACCTGCAATACGAGCCATTCATTTCTCCGATCATTATTATGCTCTACCAGAAAGGAAGAGAATATTACTATTATCTTATAAAAAAATCAAGGGAGTTTACCCTTGCTTTTGTTTGTGTCGTGCATCTTTACAAATAACACGAATTGTTCCTTTGCGTTTAACAATCTTACAGTTTCTGCAAATACGCGTAACTGATGCTCTAACTTTCATTTATAACTCCAAATTTTTATAATAAACCAGGCATTTTACCGCCTTTGAAATTAGATTTCTTCAATAAAGAATCATATTGTTGTGTCATTAAATGTGCCTGAACCTGAGCCACAAAATCCATAATCACAACCACTATAATTAATAAAGAAGTACCACCGAAGTAAAACGGAACATGCCAGGTATACATTAAAATTTGAGGTAGTAAACAAACTACTACTAAATATAACGCCCCTACCAAAGTTAACTTAGTCATTACAGTATCGATGTATCTCATTGTCTGTTCACCTGGTCGTATTCCAGGAATGTATGCACCGGATTTTTTTAAATTATCAGCTGTATCTTTAGGATTAAAAACTAAAGCTGTATAAAAAAATGCAAAACACAATATTGCCCCGGCGTAAACAATTAGATACAACGGTTGACCTGGAGAAAGAATCATGCCAGCTGTGCTTAACCAACTCATACCTTTTGCATTACCAAAAAACTGAGCTAAAGTGGCTGGTAAAAAAATTAAGCTGGATGCAAAAATAGGTGGTATAACACCTGCCATATTTATTTTCAAAGGTAAGTGGCTGGTTTGCGCGGCATAAACTTTTCGGCCCTGAGTGCGTTGAGCATAATTGACTCTTATTCTACGTTGACCTCTTTCCATAAAGACAACAAAACCAGTAACAATTACAACTATAGTTGCAATAAAGACAACAGAAATTAACTGCATTTGGCCTTCTTTCACTTGTTGAAATAAAGAACCCAATGCATTTGGCATACTTGAAACTATTCCAGAGAAAATTATCAAGGAAATACCATTCCCTACACCCTTTTCGGTCATTTGCTCACCTAGCCACATAAGGAACATTGTCCCAGTAATTAATGTGACAACCGCTGTAAAATAAAACACCAAGTCTACATTTAGCGCTATATGCTGCCCAGCTAACCATCTAGCCATCCCAAAGGACTGAAATATAGAAAATATTAATGTTAAATACCTAGTATATTGGTTAATTTTTCTTCTTCCAGATTCTCCTTCCTTCTTTAACTGTTCTAAAGAAGGAACCACGACAGAGAATAGCTGAATGATAATTGAAGCAGATATATAGGGCATTATCCCAATTGCAAACACTGTTACACGTGATAATGCACCACCAGAAAACATGTTAAATAAACCAAAAATAGTGTTTTGTTGTTGGTTAAAGAAATTAGCTAATCTTTGCGGATCAAGGCCAGGCACTGGAATATGAGCACCTAATCTATAAACTAATATACCTAACATAACAAAAAGCAACCTCGACTTTAACTCAGTAAGGCCGCCTTGAGATAATCCATTCTGTTTTTGGTTTTTCATAATCACTTTTCTATACTTCCACCAAGTTCTTCGATTACTTTTCTTGCGCCAATAGTTACCCCTATTCCCTTTAACTTAACTGGTTTAGTTAGCTCGCCGGACAAAATAACTTTAACTCGAGTAATTGATGCAGAAATTAATCCAGCTTCACGAATTGCATTTATATCAATCACATCCGCAGATATCATACCAATTTCAGACAAAGTAAGTTCGTCAACACTTGGAGAGATTCTAGATTTAAAACCAAACTTAGGAAGACGTCTTTGCAATGGCATTTGTCCACCTTCGAAATTAATCTTTGTGAAACCACCAGCTCTAGACTTTTGTCCTTTATGACCACGTCCGCATGTTTTACCTAATCCAGAACCAATTCCGCGACCAACTCTTTTACGGTTTTTACGGGAACCTTCATCAGGAGAAAGAGTATTTAATCTCATTTATACTTGCTCCTCTACTTCTACCAAATAATAAATCTTGCTAATCAATCCACGTATTGAGGGGATATCATTATGAACAACTTGAGAATTGATTTTTTTCAAGCCTAATTGTTTTGCAATTTCTATGTGCTTAGGAATCCTACCAATTAAACTTTTAACAAGTTTAACTTGTAATGTTTTAGTCTTAGTCATTATTGCGCTTCCATTAATTTTTCTACAGTAATGCCACGTTTTGCAGCAACATAATCTGGAGTACCTATATTAGTTAACGCGCCAATAGTAGCACGAACAATATTGCTTGGATTGGTAGACCCTATACTTTTAGCCAAAATATTTTGCACACCAAGAACCTCAAGCACAGCTCGCATAGCACCACCAGCAATAATTCCAGTACCTTCAGAAGCGGGCTTCATGAAAACTTTAGATGCACCGTAGTCCCAAGAAATTTCATGATGGATAGTAGTACCTCTTAATGGAATATAAACCATATTTTTTCTAGCATGGTCCATAGCTTTTTGTATGGCTATTGGTACTTCTCGGGCTTTACCGCGGCCATAGCCAACTTTACCTCGGCCATCGCCTATTACCACAAGGACAGCAAATCCAAAAACTCTACCACCTTTAACTACTTTCGCAGTTCTTGTAACGGATACTAATTTTTCTTGATATCCATCTGTCTTATTATCATCAAATGCCATATTTGTTCCTTAAAAATTCAAGCCGCCTTCACGAGCACCATCAGCTAACGCTTTTACTCGACCATGGTACTTATAGCCTGCTCTATCAAAAGCTATATCTTTAATCTCATTCTTCGTAGCACGTTCAGCTAGTAATTTGCCAACTTGAACAGCTTGGTCTACTTTATTACCTTCTAGCTTTGTACGTAATTCTTTATCTACAGTCGATGCAGATGCAATTACTAAATCTCCGTTATCACCTGTTACAAGAATTTGAGCATAAATATGCGAGCAACTACGATGAACTACCAATCTTGGACGACTTGATCTAGCATTTCTTATAACTGCTCTTGATTTTTTCGCTCTTCTCTTACGAGCTGTTTCTTTATTCATAATTTAAATCCTATTTTTTCTTGGCTTCTTTACGAACAATAACTTCGCCAGCATATTTAATACCTTTACCTTTATAAGGTTCTGGTGGACGATACGCTCTAATTTCTGCGGCAACTTGTCCCAACAACTGCTTATCGATACTCTTTAATACCAGTGTTGTATTGTTAGGGGTTTCTGCTGAAACACTACTGCTTAGTTGGTATTCCACAGGATGTGAAAAGCCTAGAGATAAAACAACAGCTCCAGGTTTAACTTGAGCTCTATATCCTACACCAACCAACTCTAAAGTCTTTTCAAAACCCTTAGTTACACCTTCAATCATATTAGCCACTAAAGCTCTTACAGTTCCAGCTTGTGCCCAAGCTTCTGGGTCATTTGCTGCTGGCTTAAAGTGAATTACATTATTTTCTTCACCATTTTTAGTTATGCTAACAAGGCGATTGCAATGTTGCGTCAGACTACCTTTAGGTCCACTAACAGTAACGCATTCGTTTCCTACTGTAATATCAACATCTTTAGGTAGTAAGATATGATTTTTTGCTACTCTTGACATTTCTTTCCTCGCTATGATTTACGCAACTTCACCAATAATTTCACCACCAACGTTTTGAGCCTTGGCTGCTGCATGAGACATAACACCTTTTGGCGTAGATACAATTAAAATACCAAAACCTGGTACTGGTTTTAATTCTTTAACTGTTTTGTAAATGCGTAAACCAGGTCTGCTAACACGTTTAATTTTAGATATTACAGGACGCCCTTTAAAATACTTTAGTTCTATACTCATAGATTTAGAATTATTTTCTAATGCTTCTACTGAATAGTTAGCTATATAACCTTCTTCTTTAAGTACCTTAGCAATTTCTTCTTTCATAATAGAAGATAAAAGCTCTACATTTTCATGCTTTGCTTGCTGAGCGTTTCTAATTCTAGTAAACATATCAGCAATTGGATCTTGCATACTCACAGTCATTCTCCAAATTAATTCAAATTACCAGCTAGATTTACGCCCACCGGTTACATTGCCAGACATTAATTGCTTACGTAAACAAATTCTGCACAAACCAAATTTTTTATAAACAGCATGTGGTCTGCCGCATTGTTTACATCTTCTAGTGCCACGTATAGAACAAGAATTAATTGGTAATCTTGCCAATTTTTCTTGCGCTTCCATTATAGTTTCAAAATCAGTTGATGATTTGATGATTTTTTTTAACTCAAATCTACGTTCTCTATACTTCTTAACTAGAGCTAATTTATCGTTTTCTTTTTGTATCATTGCTTTTTTAGCCACAATCTCACCTTTTTCAGTTTCTATCTTTAAGCGGAAAATCAAATGCTTCTAAAAGGGCCTTAGCTTCAGCGTCGTTTTTAGCTGAAGTATTGATGCAAATGTCTAGCCCACGGATAACATCTATCTTATCGAAATCTATTTCAGAGAAAACGATCTGTTCTTGAATACCTAAGCTATAGTTTCCAGTTCCATCAAATGCTTTAGGATTTAGACCTCTAAAATCGCGTACTCGTGGTAAAGTTATAGTGATAAGTCTATCTAAAAACTCATACATTTTTGTACCGCGCAGTGTAACCTTACAACCTATTGGCCAGCCGTCACGAATTTTAAACCCAGCAATAGATTTTTTAGCAAGAGTAACCACGGGTTTTTGTCCTGAGATTCTTGTTAAATCTTCAACAGCAAAAGCCATAACTTTCTTATCAGTCACTGCTTCACCAACACCCATGTTTAAAGTAATTTTTTTAATCTTTGGCACTTGCATAACGCTACTATAGCCAAATTTCTTCATCATCATATCGACGATTGTTTTACCGTATAAATCTTTTAGTCTAGCCATTTCAACCACCCAATTAAATAAGGTCTACTAACTCACCATTCGATTTAAAATATCGAACTTTGCTAGCTTTACCGTCTTTTTCAACTGTCTTAAATCCAACCCTGTCTGCCTTTTTTGTTGTTTCATTGTAAATCGCAACATTTGAGATGTGAATTGGAGCTTCCATAGGTATTATTCCACCTTTTTGCTCAAGTTGCGGGTTAGGTTTAACATGTTTCTTTATAAGATTTGCGCCAGCAACCCAAACTTTATCATCTATCACACGAATTACCTGACCTGTGTGTTCTTTACTTCTACCAGCAATAACAATAACTGTGTCGTTCTTTTTAATGCGTTTCATAACCTTTCCTTCTACAGTACTTCTGCAGCAAGAGAAATAATCTTCATAAATCTTTCTCTTAACTCGCGAGTTACAGGGCCAAATATTCTAGTGCCTAAAGGTTCATATGAGTTATTTAATAAGACAGCTGCATTACCATCAAATCTTATTAATGAACCATCATTCCTGCGAACTCCCTGAGCAGTTCTTACCACAACTGCATTCATTACAGAACCCTTTTTAACCTTACTTCTAGGCAAAGCATCCTTAATGGAAACTTTGATAATATCGCCGATTCTTGCATATCGTCTGTGAGAACCACCCAAGACTTTGATACACATAACCTTACGTGCACCACTGTTATCTGCGACATCGAGCACTGTCTGCATTTGTATCATTTTTTTCTCCAGCTCAAATTCAAATACAAAAAAAGGTTGCTGATTATATCAGTCCTTTTTCACATTTAAAAGGGAATAATTATATTTTAGGAAATTACTTCAACCAATACCCATGTTTTTGTTTTAGAAATAGGTCTGGATTCTTGAATTTTTACTATATTACCTATTTTGCAAACTTGCTTTTCATCATGTGCATGTAGTTTTGTTTTGCGACGAATAATTTTGCCATATAGTTTATGTTTAACTTGTCGTTCAACTTCTACAACAATGGTTTTTTCCATCTTATCACTAACAACCTTTCCTACAACTAATCTACCGTTTAATACTTTCTCATTTAATACTTTATCAGTCATGACGATCCGCCTTTTCAACTATTATAGTTTTAACGCGTGCAATAGCTTTTCGTACTTGACCAACGACATGCGTCTTATCTAATGCACCATTTGCCTTTTTCAATCGTAAATTGAACTGGTTTTTTCTGAGCACTATTACTTCAGCTTGCAATTCATCAATTGACATTTTTCTCAATTCTTCTAAAGTTTTCATTACATCACCTTGCGATCTTCAAACACAACTTTAAAGGGCAATTTTGCTTTAGCTAAATCAAATGCCTCAATAGCTAACTCTCTAGAAACTCCTTCCATTTCAAAAAGAATTTTACCTGGTTGAATTTGTGCAACCCAGTATTCAACGCTACCTTTACCCTTACCTTGTCTTACTTCCAGTGGTTTTTTTGTGATAGGTTTATCTGGAAACACTCGAATCCATATCTTGCCACCACGTTTAATATGTCTGGTCATTGCACGACGTGCTGCTTCGATTTGACGAGCAGTTAAACGTCCACGTTCTGTTGCTTTTAAACCAAACTCACCGAAACTAATTTTACTACCTCGATTTGCAAGACCTCGATTTCGGCCTTTCATTTGCTTTCTATATTTTGTTCTTTTTGGCATTAACATAATTAAAAATCCTCGCTAACTCATTTACCATCAGTAAGTTGAGCTTTTTGTTTGGTAGCTTCGCCTTTGAATATCCAAACTTTAACTCCAATAATACCGTAGGTAGTTTTAGATTCCGCTGTTCCATAATCTATATCTGCCTTAA
>Ga0155559_1152_pt2 | contig 19071 bp, 15 predicted proteins | sample RifCSPhighO2_12_FD_107216 | JGI IMG/M metagenome (GOLD analysis project Ga0155559, IMG submission 107216) | Legionellales bacterium RIFCSPHIGHO2_12_FULL_35_11
CCAGAAATTAGATGCAAAAATATTTGTAAATAATGCATCAGAAAGTGAAATGACACAAGTTTTTAGAGAGTATGGGGAAGAGAGATTTGCAGCTCGAATAGCTAAAGCGATTGTAGTTGCTAGAAGTATCAAGCCAATTTTAACTACCTTGGAACTTGCAGAGATAGTAAAAGAAGCAAATCCAAAGTGGGAAAAGCATAAGCATCCAGCAACTAGAGTGTTTCAAGCAATTCGAATCCATGTAAATCAAGAGTTAACTGATTTAGTCGCTGCATTGGATGCCACGCTAGATGTATTAGCAAAGCATGGAAGACTTGCAGTAATTAGTTTTCACTCTTTAGAAGACAGAATTGTTAAGCAATTTATGAAAAGACAAGAGCAAGGAGAAAAGGTACCGCATGAAGTTCCATTGAGGTTTACAGACATGAAGTCTGGTTTTATACGTATTGGTAAAGCTATTAAGCCATTGATGGCTGAAGTTCAGCAAAATATTCGTGCAAGAAGCGCAATATTAAGAATAGGAGAAAAACTGAAATGAACGCAGCAGCTAAATACATAAATCAAAGTAGTTTTTTTCATGGGCAATTTGCAAGTATCAGAATATCTTTTTTCTCTTCACTGCAAATGGCATTAATAATTGGTGTTCTTCTTAGTGCATTAGCGGTGATATATGTAACTAATATGCAAAGAATGACGTGTAGCCAATTTGAAAAAGAAGAACAAATAACCCATCAACAACAGTTGAAATGGGGCAGGTTAATGCTTGAGAAGGCTAGTTTAGTTACACCATATAGAATTGAAAAATTAGCCCAAGAAAAGCTTGATATGGTATTACCTGAAGTTAAACATACGATGATTTTGCGATCAGAATAATGAACAAAAATGAGTATAAGCATCATGTTTCTAGATTTTTCATTGTCGCTATATTTTTTGTTCTATTATTTTGTATCCTATTATGGAGATTGGTTGACTTAACGGTATTAGATAGAAAATTTTTACAAGGCCAGGGGAATGCCAGAAGTTTACGAGTGATTGACATCCCTGCATTTAGAGGAATGATTTTAGATAGAGAAGGCGTAGCCTTGGCCATAAGTACACCAATAAAGTCTGTGTGGGTTAATCCTAAGGTATTTGCACCAAATTCAGAACAACTCAAAAAACTGTCTAATATTTTAAAAATTCCTGAAAAATCTATTCGTGAAAGTGTAAAAAAAGCAGAGAGACGAGAGTTTTTGTATTTAAAAAGACAGCTTTTACCAGAAGCAGCTAAAAAAATAGCTAGTTTAAAAATTCCAGGATTATTTTTTCAAGAAGAGTTTAAAAGGTATTATCCAGAATCATACAGTACAGCTCAATTACTTGGTTTCACTAATTTAGATGATAATGGGATTGAGGGTCTAGAGTTGGCTTACCAGCATTGGCTGGTAGGAATAAATGGTAAGAAAAGGGTAGTAAAAGATAGAACAGGCAGAGTAATTGATGAAATTAATACAGTAAAAGAACCTAGAGCAGGGAATGCTTTGCAGCTTAGTATAGACAGAAGAATACAATTCTATGCATATAATGAGTTACAAAAATCTATTGAAGAATTTGGAGCAAAATCAGGAACCGTAGTAGTTTTAGATGCTAAATTAGGGCAGGTATTAGCTGTCGTAAATGCACCTTCGTTTAATCCAAATGCTCGCGGGCAATATAATAAAGATAGTTATAGAAATAGAGCGTTTACAGATATTTTTGAGCCAGGGTCAGTTATAAAGCCATTTAGTGTAGCTAGTGCTTTAGATTCAGGTAAATACATGCCAGAAACTATTATAGATACAAGACCAGGATGGATGGTGCTAAAAGGCAACACTATCCGAGATATTCATAATTATGGAGTATTAGATGTAACTGGTGTTCTTGGTCATTCAAGTAATGTTGGAGTAACTAAAATGACGTTAAGTAATCCTCCAGGGCAACTGATTGATATTTTAGAAAAAGCAGGATTTGGTAAAAGGACTAGTAGTGGATACCCAGGTGAAAGTGATGGTGGTATAATAAAGATATCAAACGCTTCACCTTTTGTTTTGGCAACACTTAGCTTTGGATATGGTCTTTCTGTTACAGCAATTCAGGTGGCTAGAGCGTATCTTATTTTTGCTAATCATGGGCGTCTTTTGCCAATTAACCTAATTTATAGTAATGATCCAGTTGAAGGTGAGCAAGTTATAAAAGAAAAATCTGCAGATGAAGTTTTGGCAATGCTTGAGGAAACTGTAAATTCTGGAACAGGAATGCAAGCTAAAGTCGCTGGTTACCGTGTAGCTGGAAAAACCGGGACTGCTAGAATAGCTGGTCCTGGTGGTTATAAAAGCAAACATTATTCTTCTAGCTTTGTGGGAATAGCGCCTGTATCAAATCCTAGAGTAATAGTTGCAGTATTTATTAATGATCCAAGTAAAAAAAATTACTATGGAGCAGTTGTAGCTGGTCCTTTGTTTGCTAAAGTAATGGCGGCATCCCTGAGAACTTTAGATGTGCCATCTGGATAATTTAACCTGCTGATTTTTCTAGGTTAAACATAAAATTGTGAGGATTATTGTGGATCTAATCTCATTGCTTGAAACATATACAGAAATTCCTTTTCAAAATTGTCGAATCACAGACATTCAAAATGACAGCAGAAAAATAAAAAAAGGAGATTTGTTTTTAGCCTATAAAGGTGCGTTAGCTGATGGGCGTGATTTTATTGAAAAAGCGATTGATTTAGGTGCTAGTGCAATTGGATATCAGCCAGGGAAATTATCTATAAGAGACGATTACTATCATAAAGTACCATTTGTTGCTATTCCTAATTTACCCAAATTATTATCGGACATAGCTGCAAAATTTTATGCTTATCCTGCTAAAAATTTAAAGATTACTGGAGTGACTGGTACAAATGGAAAAACAACAATAGCGTTTCAACTAGCAATAGCTCTTGAGTTATTAGGGAAAAATTCTGCTTATATTGGAACTTTAGGAGAGGGTAAGATTTCCGAGTTAACTAATATTCCAAATACCACGCCAGACGCTATTTACTTACAAAAATTATTTGCAGACTATTTAAAAGACAATGTTACTAACGTATGTATGGAAGTATCCTCCCATGCGTTGCGTCAAGGAAGAGTTGATAATATTGATTTTAATCAGGCAATATATACAAATTTAAGCCACGATCATTTGGATTATCACCATACTATGCAAGCGTATGCAAAAGCCAAATCATTATTGTTTCAATTCTCATCATTGGAAACTGCAATTTTAAATATAGATGATGATTATTTTTCAGTTATGGAGAAAAAAATACCAAAAACTTGCCAAAGAATTACTTATGGTTTCAGTGAACATGCTGATGTTAGAGCATCAAACTGTCAATTTTCATTTTCTGGAAGTAAATTTTTGTTGAAGTCTCATTTTGGTGAGCAACAAATAGAAATAAAAAGTCTAGGTTTATTTAATGTTTATAATAGTTTAGCAATTTATAGCAGTCTAATTATGTCAGGGTTTTCGCACTTAGATGTGGTAAATGTAATGGGTAAGTTACCGCCATCTACTGGCAGAATGGAAATTGTAGCGAAGAAACCTTGTGTTGTTATTGATTTTGCTCATAGTCCAGATGCATTACAGAAAGTCTTACAAGCTATTTTATATTTACGTGACTCGAATCATTTAAATAGTAAAATTTGGGTTATTTTTGGTTGTGGTGGTGATAGAGATAATTTAAAAAGACCAGTAATGGGTAAAATAGCTTCACAAGCAGCTGATTATGTTGTTTTGACAAGCGATAATCCTCGTACAGAAGATCCTGAAAGGATAATTGATGAGATTGCCAGTGGTTTATTGATAACTGCTAAAGCACTGAAAATTGTTGATAGAAAAATGGCTATTGAAGAAGTTTTAAAAATAGCAAGCCCGGAAGATATAGTTTTAATTGCTGGCAAGGGACATGAAGATTATCAAATTATAGGCACTAATAAATTTAAGTTTTCAGATAAAGAATTAGTTAGATGTTTTTTACATTGTTAAACCTAGAAAAAGCAGTTGAGCTCTACTACGAATGCCTACTGCTTTTTCTAGGTTAAAATGAAGAAAACAATGTGATAAAGAATTTATTGCGATCCGTTTGAGTTGGGGCACTGCCATTGGGCGCTTAGCGCCGTCTCAGACTTAACGGAGTTTTGGTGGCACGAATTTCGTGTTAATTTATTCAACACGCTCTAGTTTCTGGACCATCAATTGTGATTCTGTCATCAAATACAAAACAGCCACCTTCCCATAAAGACGTTTCTTCAGGTGTTTCTTTTAAATACGTTAATATGCCACCTTCTAATTGGTAAACATTTTTAAAACCTAATTTTAAAAGATAGGCTGTAGATTTTTCGCATCTAATTCCACCGGTGCAAAACATAGCTATTTTTTTATCTTTTTTATCTAACAAATTTTCCGTTACATATTTTGGAAAATCTCTAAAATTTTCAGTCATAGGATTAACAGAGTTTTTGAAAGTTCCTAATTCAAATTCATAAATATTTCTTGTATCTATAACCACAACTCCAGGATCGGAGATTAATTTATTCCATTGACTAGGAGGTACATTAACTCCTGTTTCTTGAAGTGGATCGATTCCTTCAACACCAAAGCTTACAATTTCTTTACGTAATTTTACCTTAGATTTTTCAAATGGCATTAGGTCATCATAAGATTCTTTGAAATCAAGATCATAGAAGCGGGCATCTTTTCGCATATATTCATAAAGACTAGCTATATTCTGAGGTTCACCAGCAAATCCTCCATTTATACCTTCTGAAGCTAAAAGAATTGTTCCTAAGATATTTCTTTCTCGCATTGCGTTTAATAGTGGCTCGCGTAATTCAGTATAATCTGATAACTGAACAAATTTATAAAAATTAGCAATTATGTATTTCTTTTTACTAGTTTCCATAGAAATTTACCTATGTCATTAAAAATGATGTATGTTAACCGATTTCACATGATTATTCTACCTTAGTTGGGTAGTATTTTATCCAGCACATAGGTATAATTCTTGCAACTATTAATAAACTTCCAGATTTATGACTACTCCAAAAGTTATTATTATTATTCCTACCTATAATGAAGAAGAAGTAATTGCAGATACAATAGCAGCTATTGCAAATGAACGTAGTCAAACAACTGAATTTGATATTCATGTATTAGTTTTTGATAGCGCGTCTACTGACAATACTTATCAAAGAGTAAAAAATCTTTTGAAAATGAATCCATGGCTGCATTTGGAGACTGAGAGTAAAAAATCTGGATTAGGGTTTGCTTATTTCCAAGCTATGTGCTTTGCAGTAGAAAAATTAAACGCAGATCTTGTAATTGAATTTGATGCGGATCTTTCACATCAACCAAAATACTTAATTCCTATGTTAACTGTATCTAAAACTTGTGATGTTGTTTTAGGAAGTAGATATGTGAAAAATGGCAGTATTCCAAAAGACTGGGGCTGGCATAGAAAGTTGATTTCAATATTTGGTAATCAACTTGCTAGATTTGTACTGACAAAAAAATATAAAGATTTTACTAGTGGTTTTCGTGTAACTAGCCGTGCAGCCTTGCTTGAAGCTACCAAGACTAATTTTTTATCAAATCATTACGCATATAAGTTACATTTATTATGGTTGTTGCATAAAAATGGCGCAAGTATTCGTGAGTATCCAATAGATTTTCTTGATAGAGAAAAAGGGAAAAGTAAACTTCCTGCAAATAGTATTCTAGATTCTTTACGGGTAATATTATTATTAAGATTATTTGAATTTAAAAAATTTTTTAGTAGCGGTAAGGGCCACTGCCATTAAGTTAAGGATTTTGTCATTCCCGCGAAGGCGGGAATCTATCCCTAAAGTGGCACTGTGCCTGCTTAGAAATAGATTCCCGCCTTCGCGGGAATGACAGTGTTTTTCTTAACTTAATGGCAGTGGCGTTAAGGGCGTGTTACGTTAATCTTAACAGCTTGATAATAATAGTTTTTAGCTTTAGTATTGCTTTTAGGTGCCATGGCATTAAATTTACTAACTTTTGTAATTGGAACCGTATTGTTTTTAACAGCCAAAATATCAAATATATATCTTTCCTCACTAATTAAAAGTAAAATTTTATCCTGTAAATCTTCTCCATTATACCAATATTTATACATTAATGATTCAAGTCCCAATACATTTCTGCCGACTATTTGATGATAAGATTCAAGGTTATTATCCTTAGTTTGGTAAAATGCTAGCTCACTTGCTATGTTATATTTATCTAAAGGGATAACAACTAGAGATTTATTGTATTCTTTAGTTAGGTTGTTTGCGATACTAGTAACTTTCTTTTCAAATTTATTCCAATCTATAAATTTTGTAAAAATCGCTTGATAAACTGGTCTTGGTTTACCAGTTGCTATACAAATAATTAAACTTAAAGAAAATAATAATAATATTACAGCTGTACCAATCCAGTGATTAAGTTTTTTGTCAGTAGTTGTTATTTGAATGGCAATCCATGGAATTATTGCTAAAAGCCCAGGTCCTATCCAATTAAACTTCACTTCATGACTTAGACTAAATGCTGCAAAAAAAAGTAACGGAGTTAAAGTAAAGATTTGAAAAAAACTTTTAGTCTTTTGGTCAATTTGATTTTTAATAATTTGCTGTTTTTTGAATAATTGATACAAACTTATTAGACCAAGTGGCGTCAAAAAAAGTGTAAGTAAGCCAATTAGTTGATGAAAAGTAAACTCAGAAGCTTCAGAAAATCTTCTGGTGCTTTGAAAAATAAATGACACCCAGTTATGTGTTGCATTCCAATAAATAACCGGGGAAAAAATTATTATTGCTAGTAAGGTAGCAAGATATGGTTCTTTGGTTAACAATTTTTTAGATATTTGTTTAGTGTATAAAAGAAAAATTAAAGAAGATGGAACTAATAAAACAATGCTATATTTTGAAAGCATGCCTATACCAAAAGTTATCCCAGCAAGATACCAATATGAATTTTTATCTCTGACTAATACCAGATATAAGTAGTATAAACAGCTAGACCAAGTCGCAAGTAGTGGTAGATCGGGAGTCATTATTATAGATTGAATGAAGAAGAATGGCAGAAAACTCAATAAAAATATAGTAAAAATACCTGATTTTGGTTTAATTAATTCTGATAGCTTAAAGCTATAAATTGCCGTAATCATCCAACATATGAGTCCTGGAAGACGAATGGCAAATTCGTTATTACCAAATAGTGCTGTAGATAATTTAATTAAATATGCCACCACTGGTGGATGATCTAGGTAACTAAAATCAAGGTGGTTGGCGTAATTCCAGTAATAAGCTTCTTCTACTAACAGATTTGTATTTCCTATAGTAAATAAGCGTATTATAAAAGCAGATAAAATAATAAAGATTGTGGGGTAAAAGGACTTTTTTGTGATATTCAAGTTTATATTTAACTCCAATAAAAGTATGAATAAGCTATGATATCGTGTAAGGGAACTCCCAATTGGTACCGAGGGTCGGAATCGAACCGACATGGTGTCACCACCACCGGATTTTGAATCCGGCGCGTCTACCAGTTCCGCCACCCCGGCGCAGGATCGTATTATAACAATTTATTTAAACGATACAAGAGCCCATAAAAAATAAATTATTTTTCTGTAATTTCAATCATTTTATTTAATGCCTTTTTAGCATTTTCGATTACCCAGTTTTCATCTGATTTTTGCAATCTATTTCTGATGCCAGTAAATTCATTTACTACATCACCAGCTTTCACTTCATTATAAGGAAGATTTTTTCCTTGTCTTAGAAGATCAAGGAGTGCAATTAAATGAGGAGGGTCATTTCGCGACATGGTTGCACATCCACAACCCACACCTTTTTCATTTTGACTTTTTGTGGCTTCAGCTAAGTTAACTACTATGATATCAAGATTTTTACAAAATTGTTTTAAATTTTCAACCATATGATTTTCAGTGCCAATGGCATATTTTTTTGTTTTGGCTCGGTCATTAGTTACATAGTCCCAAATAAATGCAGTAGATCCAGAAAAATTAGCCTCTCTTACTACATCATTTCTGCACTCAGGATGGACGATAGTTGTGTAGTTTAACCCATGCCAATAATCACACATATATGGCTGATAGTGAGTGTGGACAGCACATTCACTGGCAAATAAAATTAACTCAGATTTATCAAATTTATCTAAGGTTGATTGGTTTTGATTGGTGAGAGAGTATTGCGCTCCCTCTGTCCCGCCTGGCCAGTAAGCTAGGTTTTTAATGTCTAGCCAGTAGGCAACATTTTCCCCCATATGCTTATCTGGTATAAAAAGAATTTTTTTCTTTTGTTCCCTAGCCCAAGAAAATATTTTTTTAACATTGGAGCTCGTGCAAACAGCTCCTCCTTGGGAGCCAGTCATGGCTTTAACTCTTCCAGAGGTATTCATATAGCAAACTGGAAGAATATTTTCTGCACCGTATCTTTCGTTTAAGTCTAAAAATGCTGGTTCAACCATAAAATCTTTGGCAAACATCTCCATTGTGCAGCCAGATTTAGGATTTGTAATATATACTTGTTGATTTTCATTCGCTAATATACTAATTGACTCCGCCATAAAATGAACAGCTGATTCAATAATTACTGATTTTTGCGGATTGTTTGCTGCCATTAAAGCTAATTGATAAGAGTCACCAATTCGACCACCAAATTGTTCTATCAACCTTACAATATCGCCACCCATGTAATAATGCGCTAATAGTAAGAGTTGGTCGCCAAAATGCTCCTGTGCTTTTTGCATGTAAGGAGTCATCCATGCCAAAATGGTAGTTAGTTTTCTATCTTTTAGGGCTAAATACTCTTCTGCGTAAGGAATAAATTCTGGTTGATACCAATCAATTGGATAATCACTTTGACAAATACGCATGTCATTCGTAATTTTCATAATAGATAACTTTGGCTGATAATCGTTAGTATTTTTAAACATCTGCAAGCTTCTCTTTTTAAAAATAATCCTAGAAAAAGCAGTTGAGATCGTAGCGAGAATGCTTTTTCTAGGATAATGGTCAATTCACCCTAAGGAACAGTTCCTAAGTAAAAGCCGAAAACTCATCTGCAACTAGGATGCTTTCTTTAGTATGGGCATTTTTATGAGGAAAATCCTCGCGAAAATGTCCTCCTCTAGATTCTCTTCGTGAAAGTGCGGATTTTACAATTAATTCCGCATTTAAAATTATATTTCTAAGTTCAATAAAGTCTCTACTTAAGCGATGATTCCAATAATATTCTTCAATAATAGAGCGTCGTTGTCTGATTAATTGTAATACATCGTTTAATCCATCTTCAGTTCTGACTATTCCGGCATATGAAGTCATCTCACTGCGCAGTCCTCGCCAGTGTGCATTAATTTGACTTGCACGTCTAGCATTTGTTTTGCTTTCACTACTCCAGCTAGGGATATTAATTGCATAGTTCCATGGATTATTTAGATCCTCTAATGAAGCTTTTGCTGCATTAGAGGCAACAACTACAGCTTCCAATAGAGAATTACTAGCTAGTCTGTTCGCACCGTGTAAACCAGTAAATGCTACTTCACCTATGGCATATAGACGCTTTAGGTCAGTTTTTCCGTAAATATCAGTTAGAACACCACCACACTGATAGTGTGCAGCTGGTGTCACAGGAATGAAATCTTGGCTCATATCAATGCCAATTGATGTGAGAGTATGAAATATTTGAGGAAAGCGTTTTTTTAAAAAATCTTTTGGTTGATGAGTTATATCGAGATGCACAAAATTTTCGAAGCTTTTTTCTATTTCGGTGAAAATTGCTCTGGATACCACATCTCTGGTAGCTAATTCTAGTCTTTCTGGATCGTAGTTTTGCATGAAAGGTTTGCCAGTATCAGCATTTTTTAGAATAGCTCCTTCGCCACGAACTGCCTCTGAAATTAAAAAATTATTTAGACAATTATGATGTAAAAGGGTAGGGTGAAATTGGTAAAACTCCATATTCCCGACTCTTGCTCCAGCTCGATAAGCCATAGCAACTCCATCACCAGTTGCAACCATGGGGTTGGTGGTGTAACGATAAGTTTTACCAGCTCCACCAGTTGCTAAGATAATTGCTTTTGCTAAAAATGTATGAATGACATCTTTTTGGCAATCTAAGACATAAGCCCCCAAAACCTCGCCTCTTTCAGTTACTGAATGCGGGGTGGAATGGGTAATTAAGTTGATAGCGGTATGATTTTCAAATAAAGTGATATTAACTTGTTTTTTTACCTTTTCTAAGATAGTAGAAGTAACAGTTAAGCCAGTTTGATCTCCGCAGTTATAAATTCTTCTGTGAGAATGTCCACCTTCTTTGGCTAGATTATATTGATTATCATCATTTTTATTAAATTTGATATTATAGCTTTCTAGTTCAGATATTGCTTCAGGACCTTTAGTAATAATAGACTCAACACATGGTCGATGCGCAAGATTATCACTAGCTAGCATTGTGTCTTCTATGTGAGAATTGATTGAGTCATTTGGATTAGATACTGCTGATATGCCGCCTTGAGCATATCTACTATTACATTCAGCTGCATCTACTTTACTTAAAAGTGCTATTTTTACTTGCGGATTAAGGTTAAGTAATTGCATACAATAATGCAAACCTGATAGACCAGTGCCTATAACTAGAACATCAAATTCAAATTCTGCACCACGTTGACTAGAATTGAAACTCATGAAAATGCTTTAACCAATGTTTTGGCTAGCCCAATGTAGGAGCTAGGCGTTAGATTTAATAAATCTTCCTTGGCTGAATTAGGTATTTCCAAATTTTCTATAAAAGCCATTAAACTGTCCTTGGTGATGCCATGCCCTCTAGTTAGGTCGCGCATTTGTTCGTAAGCACGTGGAACTTGATAGCGGCGCATTACAGTTTGAATTGCCTCAGATAGGATGTCCCAATTTTCATCAAGATCATTTTGCAAAGCTAGTTTATTAATTTGTAGCTTTTCATTCCCATTTGCAATTGACTGGAAGGCAATTAATGAATAGGCGAATGCTACGCCTAAATTTCGCATGACTGTTGAATCTGACAGATCTCTTTGCAGTCTAGATTTGGTTAGCTTATCAGCAAAATGTTCAAATAAGGCATTCGCTAAACCTAAATTACCTTCGGCATTTTCAAAATCAATAGGATTTACTTTATGTGGCATCGTTGAAGATCCAACTTCATCAGCTATAGTTTTTTGCTTAAAGTATCCAAGAGAAATGTAAGTCCAAATATCCCTGGTATAGTCAATTAGAATATTATTTATTCTTATCATAATATGCGAAACTTCAGCAATTCCGTCATGTGGCTCTATTTGGGTAGTATATGAGCTGAATGATAACCCAAGAGAACAGACAAAATCATGACAGTGAGCTCGCCAATCGACATTTGGATATGCCGTGATATGGGCATTGTAGTTACCTACAGCTCCATTACATTTTGCAGAGATTAAAACTTCTGCTAGTTGTTGGAGAGGCCGTTTTAATCTCGCAACAAAGTTAATTAATTCTTTTCCGATAGTTGTAGGAACTGCTGGTTGCCCGTGCGTTCTTGCAAGCATAGCTATATCGCCGTGTTGTTTACCAAGCAGGGTTATACCGCCACTAATTTCAGCTAATGTTGGTAAAATTATTTTAGCAATGGCATCTCGTATCATAAGAGCATATGCTAGATTGTTAATATCTTCGGATGTACAAGCAAAGTGAATGAAGCTAGATAATTTGGATAATTTAACAGAACCTTCTAGTTTTTCGCGGAGATAGTATTCAACTGCCTTAACATCATGGTTAGTCTGTTTCTCAAATGCTTTAACTTTTAAAGCTTCATGCTCATCAAATTGAGTTAAAATATTTTCTAAAAATAATTTAGATGGTCTATCAATTTCCGGAATATCTTCAAGGCTTTCATTTGCAGAAAGTGACTCTAACCAACGTATTTCAACTAATAACCTATAATAAATAAGGGCAAATTCACTAAAAAAAGGATTTAAAGTAGCGGTCCTTTTGAGATAACGACCATCAATTGGTGAGATAGCATTTAGGGCAGTTAAAGTCATAGTTATATATAATCAGTAGATTTGAAAGGATATATCATATTAGATGCTGAGGTAGAAGTGAATGAATAATATCTAAAATGTTAGGTCAGCCAACTTTGTATGGTGTCTTTTATAGCTGAATGTAGTAAGCAAGTGTTTTTTGTTAAAAACAAAATCACTTGCTTGTTAATATATCGGCTTAATTTATTCGGAAAGACGTTTTTTTGAAGATTAAATTACCTGGACTTTACGACTTTTTAAAGACATGTTCTAAAATGCGTCTTTGCGAGCGATAGTGAAGCAATCTAGAGCCCTTAAACGTCACTATATTGCTTCACTTTGTTCGCAAAGACGACAATTTTGAGTGCTTTTTGAAACAGTCATAAAGTCCAGATTATGTTATAAATCAAAATCAACTTCGCGATTTTCTAATCCTAACTCTATTTTTACTGAATCAATAATTGATTGATCTACTTTAGAAGGTGTCGTAAAAAATCTAATTACATCGTCGTCGATTGTTTTTAAATGGAGAGATGTACCACTATATTTTTTATGATTGTCTTGGGTTAGCAACGTAACTAATGGTGTTAGCAACGTAACTAAAAGTTTTGGGATGGTAGTAATGGTAAGTATCAACAATTCCGCTAACTCATAACCTAGAACATTAAAGTTTTTTACAGAAAATTCATTAAGGCCTTCATTCTTAAAGCCCGCAAACAATGCTCTGAGACCGAAATATATAGCTCTTAATAAATTTTTTAAGAGAAATATAGCATTTGGAATAATAAATAAGGAGATAATAATACCTTCACGAAAACTATCATAACCATTAAACATATTATTTATTTGAGACGCATACATCTCTTTATGCTCTCCAAGATCATAATCAATGGCATTAAGATATTTTTCTATCATTTCATCTGAAGATTTCATATATTAGCCTCATTTAGGTTTACGTATTATCTGCGATTTTTTAAAATGTAATTACATTATATCTAAAAATACTCCGCATGTAAAATAATTTATCATTAAATGAATTGAAAGTGCTATTAACCAATTGTCAACCTACCCTAGGAGTTTTGTGTAAGTCCTGGTAGAATCAAATCCAGATTAATTAAATGGATTGGGTGGATTAAATGGTTGGCGGTATGAATACTATAGATTTTAGAAAAGTTGATATGAATTCTTTAAACCAAGTTGGTGGGAAAAATGCTTCGCTTGGTGAAATGATAAGCAATCTAGCTAATGCTAAAATTTTAGTGCCAGGCGGTTTTGCAACTACTGCACAAGCATTTCGAGATTTTTTAGCACAAGGAAATTTAGATAAAAAAATCTTTGCGGAATTAGATTCATTAGATGTTGATGATGTAAATAAGTTAGTAATAGTAGGTAGAAATATTCGTGAATGGATTTTAAATACACCATTTTTAGCTGATTTTGAATGTAATGTTCGTGATTCTTATAAAAACCTAGTAGAAACAATAGGAAATAGCGATTTTAGTGTAGCTGTAAGATCTTCTGCTACAGCGGAAGATTTACCAAATGCTTCTTTTGCTGGTCAACAAGAAACTTATTTAAATATTTCTGGCATAGAAAATGTTCTTCAATCAATTAAGCTGGTGTTTGCTTCTCTTTTTAATGACCGTGCTATTTCATATCGGGTGCATAATAATTTTGCGCATAATGAGGTTGCCATTTCTGCTGGAATTCAACAGATGATTCGAAGTGATTTAGCAAGTAGTGGCGTTATGTTTACTATGGATACTGAGTCTGGTTTTAATGAGGTTGTTTTTATTACATCTGCTTATGGTTTGGGAGAGCTTGTTGTGCAAGGAGCCGTAAATCCAGATGAATTTTATGTTCATAAACATAGCTTACGTGTTGGAAAGTCTGCGGTTGTGCGAAGAAATTTGGGATCCAAAGCGCAAAAAATGGTCTATTGTCCAGTGAATGGGGTGCAAACTGTAAATGTTACTGAAGATGATGCGCTTAGATTTTCATTAACCTCTAAAGAGATTGAAAATCTTGCAAGCCAAGCATTGATTATTGAAAAGCATTATGGTCGGCCAATGGATATAGAGTGGGCAAAAGATGGAAAAGATGGCAAATTATATATTTTGCAAGCAAGACCAGAAACTGTAGAAAGCCGCTCTAATAAGCAAGTTTTAGAGCGCTATACATTGCAGACAAAAAGTAAAGTTTTAAGTATTGGGCGAAGTATTGGTCAGAGGATTGGTCAGGGTAAAGTTAAAGTTATAAAAGATATAAGCCAAATGGACCGAGTGCAAGAAGGTGATGTTTTAGTTTCAGACATGACAGACCCAGATTGGGAGCCAGTTATGAAGAAGGCTTCGGCTATTGTTACTAATCGAGGTGGTCGTACCTGCCATGCAGCGATAATTGCCAGAGAGCTAGGTATTCCAGCTGTTGTTGGGTGTGGTGATGCAACTAGACAAATTAAAGATGGCAGTGCGGTTACGGTTAGTTGTTCTGAAGGAGAAAATGGTTATATTTATGAAGGCATACTACCATTTGAAAAGATTTCTTTAGATATAGAAACTATGCCTAAATTACCGGTTAAAGTCATGTTAAATGTTGGAAATCCAGAACGAGCATTTGACTTTCAATCTATTCCAAACTCTGGGGTTGGTTTAGCAAGATTAGAGTTTTTAATTTCCAATACAATAGGTATTCATCCAAAAGCATTATTACAATATGCTAATTTAGCTGATGAAAAATTAAAAAAATATATCTTTGATAAAACTAAGGCATATGATTCTCCGGTAGAATTTTATGTTGAAAGATTAAAGGAAGGGATTGCGACAATTGGAGCCGCATTTTATCCAAAGCCAGTAATAGTTAGATTATCTGATTTTAAGTCTAATGAGTATGCTAACTTGGTAGGTGGAAGTATTTATGAGCCGCATGAAGAGAATCCGATGTTAGGATTTCGTGGTGCATCACGATATGTATCGCCACACTTTGGCGATTGTTTTGCTCTAGAATGCCAAGCTATCCGACGAGTTAGAGAGGATATGGGGTTAACAAATGTCGAAATTATGATCCCATTTGTAAGAACAGTTAGTGAAGCCAAGGCAGTAATTGACGTGCTTTCTGAACATGGTTTGGAAAGAGGGAAGGATGGATTGCGTATTATTATGATGTGTGAGTTACCTTCGAATGCTCTTTTGGCAAATGAATTCCTTGAGTATTTTGATGGATTTTCAATTGGGTCAAATGATTTAACGCAATTGACTTTAGGTTTAGACAGAGATTCTGGATTAGTTGCAATGCAGTTTGATGAGCGCGATGCGGCAGTGAAAGCTTTATTGCATTTAGCAATTTCAGCATGTAAGAAACAAGGTAAGTATGTTGGAATATGTGGGCAAGGTCCTTCAGATCATCAAGATTTCGCATTATATTTAATGCAAGAAGGAATAGATAGCCTTTCATTAAATCCAGACTCCGTGATGGATACTTGTCTTTTCTTAGGATCTATAGAAAAAGCTGAAAAAAGGAAAGAAAATGTTTGAAGGTCATCTTGACCCAGCAGGCGGAGTAATATTATACGGAACATTATTATTATTTTTTGGGATTATTGGCCGTTATATTGCAAAGTTATTTAATCAATCTGGGGTGCTTGGTGAATTATTAATGGGGGTTTTCCTCGGGAATATTTGTTATTTTGGCGGGATGCAGCTTATGGTTATCTTGCGAGATAGCCCCGCGGTTTTTGCAATTGTCCAAAATATTCTTGAAGGGATGCCGCGTGCTGATGCTGTTAATGCAGTGATAAATAATCAGTATTATGCAAATCAAGTGTACGCTGCCTTAAGTGGGCCAAATGGAAATGATTGGATAAAAATATCATACGTAGTTGATATGTTGTCACGTTACGGGGTAATTTTTCTGTTATTTATGGTTGGCTTAGAAAGTTCAGTGACTGAATTACGTAAAACCGGCAAAGAGGCATTTTATGTAGCAGTTATTGGAATACTTATGCCTATTATATTTGGTATTTTGTCTGTTTACTTATTGATGCATGATATTAAGTTTACAACGGCGTTATTTATAGGGGCGACTCTATCCGCAACAAGTGTTGGAATTACTGCCAGTGTATTAAAAGATATGAAAAAAATTAATACTATGGAGTCTAAGACAATTCTTGGGGCAGCAATGATAGATGATGTGTTGGGTTTGATTATCTTAGCTGTCGTTAGTGGGATGGTGATTTCCAATTCAATTGATGTATATGATATAACCAAAATTATTGTCTTATCACTATTATTTTTTCCAGTAGCTATTTATTTAGGCCCAAAGATTTTAAAAAAAATGATCATTTGGTTTAATTTTCTTACTCCTTGGGAGTCTAAACTTTTAGTTAGCTTTATTTTTGTTATGGGATTTTCTTGGCTTGCTACACTTGTTCAAATGTCAACAATAATAGGAGCATTTGTTGCTGGAATTATTTTGCATGATGGATTTTTTGAGTCTAGAGAGAAGGAGCAAAAGAATCCGCTTAGCATTAAGCATCTAATGGCACCATTTGAAGCGATATTTGCACCACTATTTTTTACTTTAATTGGTATTCAAGTGAGAATAGAAACATTTTTGGATTGGCAAGTCATTGAAACCGCTTCTATTTTAATTATTGTTGCTATCATTGGAAAACTACTTAGTGGTTTTGGTGCTAATAAACGAGATGATCGCTTATTAATTGGTATTGGAATGATGCCACGTGGTGAAGTTGGTTTGATTTTTGCATCCGTTGGTAAAACATTAGGTGTGATAAATGATTCTTTGTTTTCAAGTATTATAATAATGGTTGTAACTACTACTATTTTAACTCCTATTTTAATGAAGGCTAGATATAATAAACATGATAAAAAACTTGCAAAATAGTATGGAGTTTCTAAAATACATAGATATTGTTGCGGATGCTAACAATGCTTTGCATGAAGATGTTGGACAAGAGGATGTTAGTTCTTTATTACTACCTTCTGATTTAATAGTAAAAGCTAAAATAATTTCTAGAGAGCCTATGCTGGTTTGTGGAATTCCTTGGGTGCAAGAAGTCTTCTTGGCTGTGGATAAAAATATAGAAATTAATTGGTTGGTTGAAGAATCTAGTTGGCAACCATCGGCTACAACTCTATGTGAAATTACAGGTTATGCTAGAAGTATTTTGACTGCTGAACGCACAGCATTAAATTTTATGCAAACTCTTTCAGGCACCGCAACTAAAACACATTTTTATATACAAAAATTGTCTGGAAGTAAAACAAAATTATTGGATACTAGAAAGACGATACCAGGGCTTCGTTTAGCACAAAAATACGCAGTAGCATGCGGTGGTGGTACGAATCATAGATTAGGTTTATATGATGCTTATTTAATTAAAGAAAATCATATAAAAGCATGTGGTGGGATTAAAAAAGCTGTGTTATTAGCAAAAGAATTAAGGCCTGATTTATTTGTTGAAGTTGAGGTTGAGAGTATATCTGAGTTACTGGAAGTATTAGAATTATCAGTTGATAGGATTATGTTGGATAATTTTAGTCATGATATGTTGTTAGATGCTGTAAAAATATGCGAACCTTATCAGATTGAACTTGAAGTCTCGGGAAATATTAATTTAGAAACTATATCTGAAGTTGCAAAGACGGGTGTTGATTATATTTCTGTTGGGGCATTAACTAAATCAATACAAGCTATTGATTTAAGTTTACTAATATTGGATTAGAATATGACAAAACAATTTGCATCAGTAGTTGAGTTTCAGAAGAACTCTATCGTATTAACCGGTGGTGGTACAGCCGGTCATGTCACTCCAAATATTGCCCTTATTGATATTCTAAAAGAAAATGACTGGCAAATATCTTATATTGGCTCAAAAGATGGTGTGGAAAAGTCAATGATTGAGGGCAAAAAGATACCTTATTACGCAGTTCGCTCAGGAAAATTAAGGCGCTATTTTAGTTGGCAAAATTTAATAGATCCTTTTAATTTGCTAATTGGCATATTTCAAGCTACAACTTTATTACGAAAGATTAAGCCACAGATAATTTTTTCAAAAGGTGGCTTTGTTTCTTTGCCAGTAGTTGTCGCTGGGTATTTAAATAAAATTCCAGTTGTTATACATGAATCTGATATGAGTCCAGGACTTGCTAATAAACTTAGTTTTCCATTTGCTAAAAAAATTTGTACAAACTTTAGTGTTACTAAACAACATATAAAAGATAAATCTAAAGTAGCTGTGGTCGGTAGCCCAATTAGAGAAGAGTTGTTTTCAGGTGTTAAAGAAAATGGATTAGCAATCGCTGGATTTAACGCTAACAAACCATGCTTATTGGTTATGGGTGGCGGTCAAGGTTCAGTAACAATTAATAATGCTGTTCGTGGGTCTTTAGAAGCTATCTGTAGTAAATATCAAATTATTCATTTATGCGGCAAAGGTAAGTTAGATGAATCTTTAATTGGCCATGATTCCTACTTTCAGCTGGAGTATGCTGATCGGGAAATAGCGGATTTATTTGCTGCGAGCGACCTAATCATATCTCGCTCAGGAGCAAATACTCTATGTGAAATTCTAGCTTTGCACAAACCGCATGTTTTTATCCCATTATCTGGAAGAGTTAGTCGAGGAGATCAGATTCAAAATGCTAAGCATTTTGCAAGTGAAGGTATTAGTATTGTGTTAGATGAGGAAAATTTAAATAGCGCAACATTATTAGAGTCAATTAGTCAATGCGAATTAAATAGTAAAACCGCTAAGAAAAAAATGGAAAAATTAGACTTAGGTTCAGCTAGCATAAGTATTTTAAATATTCTACAAGACGGCGCTAAGCGCCTCCTCAGCTCGACACTGCCATTAAGTTAAGGATTTTGTCATTCCCGCGAAGGCCATATCGTTATACACAAATTTAATTTATGCTAATTGCACGTTAAATTGCA
>Ga0155559_1121_pt1 | contig 18391 bp, 21 predicted proteins | sample RifCSPhighO2_12_FD_107216 | JGI IMG/M metagenome (GOLD analysis project Ga0155559, IMG submission 107216) | Legionellales bacterium RIFCSPHIGHO2_12_FULL_35_11
ACTGCCATTAAGTTAAGAAAAACACTGTCATTCCCGCGAAGGCGGGAATCTATTTCTAAGCAGGCACAGTGCCACTTTATGGATAGATTCCCGCCTTCGCGGGAATGACAAAACTCTTAACTTAATGGCAGTGGGCCTACGCATGAATAGTTTACAATGTAAACATCAAGGCATACATGCCGTCATTGCGAGTGTTAGCGAAGCAATCTAGATCGGCATTCTAATTGAAAATCGATCTGGATTGCTTCACTTCGTTCGCAAAGACGTATTTTAGAACATGTCTTTAAAAAGTCATAAAGTCCAGTTTAACGGAGAATGAAAATCCGCTAACTTTTTGTTGTTTTTTTAGCTGTTGTTGTAGTCGTTGTAGTTGCCTTAGGTTGAATATCTTCCTCTTGATCACAACATTCATCAATCTCATGCTTGCAACATATATGACCATTACAGCATAACATTAAACCAACAGCAAACATACCAATTATACCTAATCCACTTAAAGTTAAAATAGTTAATAAAGTTGCTAATACTAAAAATATAGCCCCTACTAACTCTCTACGATGAGATTTAAAACATTCTCTCACTTTACAATCTTTCTTCTTTAACATTTCATCCTCCATGAAATATTGCTGTGTCATATCATATAATAGACCAATTTTATAAAAAACAACACAATTTAATAAAAAATCATTATGTCTACCTACTCTAAAATTATTTTCTGTTTTTGCTGACCAAGTCCTGAAATCTCTAATCTTATTTCATCGTTGACTTGCAAATATTTATAACCCCAGGAAGCTGCGCTGCCAGGAGCTGATCCCATGGAAATGACATCACCAGGATACAAAGTAAAAAAATTACTTACGTAACTCACAACTTCGCTAACGTCCCGAATATAATCTTTCGTATTAAAATCTTGGCGTAACTCATCATTAACCCACAGCTTAATATCCAAATTGTTTGCTACTAAATTTTCATCTTTAGTTACTAAGTATGGACCAAGTGGCGCTGATCCATCAAAACATTTACCCTTGGTAAATTGCTTATCATTAGTCTCAAACTGTAGAAATCTATCAGTTAAATCATTACAGCAAGTAAATCCAAAAATATGCTCATGAACCTCAGTACTTGAAATATATTTTCCTTGCTTGCCAATTACAACGGCAAGCTCTGCTTCCCAATCAAGTTTTGAAATTGATTTTGCATATTTGATTGGATCAAATGGACCTGAAACCACACTGTTAGGCTTCATAAAAACAATTGGCTCAACACTAGAATCAATTGTAACTCCCATTTCCTTAGCATGATTATGAGAATTAAAGCCGATGAATATTAGTTTTCCCAATACCTTAATAGGCGAACCTAACCTAACACCTACCTCAACCTTCGGCAAATTTAAGAGATCTAATTGTCGAATTTTTGCAAAAATATCTGAATTAGTTAGATTCTCAGGATCAAGATCTTTAATAAAAGCCGAAAGATCCCTAATATCTGAATTTTCATCAAGAATTCCTGGCTTTTCTCTACCTTTTTCACCAAATCTAACTAGCTTCATTACTTAGTATCATCGTCAGCCATTTTTTCTGCTGAATCTTCTTCGGCAGTCTTGCTCTTAGATTTTACCTCTACTTTCTCTTCATTCTTTTCTTTAGATTTTTCAGATGATTCTTCAGCTGGAGCATCTGGATGATTAGCTTTATAATCAGAAATAATAGATGTAATACTCGCCTTAACATCCTTAAATAATTTTCCAGCCATAGAAGTTATCTCATTCATATCTGGAATTTTAGACTTTTGGTCAGCCATATTATGCTCCTTTAAAAACAAAAAATTGTTTTAAACCTAGAAAAATAAAGTTCGAGAATAATTAATATCAAACCTTATCTCTAAGAATATGTGATTAAATTATATTTTTCAAGACTCAATTAGGAATGCCGAATTGCGTACTACTTTCTACAGTTTTAACTTTTTTGATAAAGTTTGGCATTAATCCGTAAAGCCAGTTAACAACCGGGGTAAATTTTGTATATAAATGCGATTTATTTAAAATTTCTTCTCTAGGGAATAAAGATGTCATTTGGATAGTTAATATTATTAGTGAAACAAGAATAATACCTCTTACAAATCCAAAACCCATGCCTAAAACACGATCTGTGCCAGTAAGACCAGTGCTCTTTAATATAAACCCCAAAAAAGCATTAAACAAACTACCTGCTAAAATAGTTAATAATAAAATTATTACAAAACCTAAGGCAACCCTTGCAGAATCATTACTTACATAAGATCTAAAATACTCCCCAACATCCTGGCAGTAAGTAACGCCCAGCCATATCGCAACGACCCAAACAACTAGTGCTACAACTTCTTTAACTAAACCACGAACTAAACCAGTGAAAACGGATAGAGCGATAATTCCAAGTATTACAATGTCAATTATACTAAAACCAGCCATTTTTTAACTCACTCCAGACTTAGAAGCTATTTGGTTTAACCAAATAGCCTCTTAACAATGAACCCATTTAATTGCATATTAGAGGCGAGATTCTTTTGCAAATCAAGAGCTTTATTTCTTTCACTTAGTCGACCTACAACTACTTGATATAATGTATCCTGATTTTTAATAATTTTATTATAAGACGCAACATATCCCTTACTCTTTAAACGAGCTAGAAGTAAATCTGCATTTTTTTTCTTAATAAAGGTTGCTACCTGTATAGAATAAATTATTTTCGCCATCGCTAATTTATCTTTTTGTACCTTGGCTTTAGCAACCGCAACCGATTTAACAATGTTTTCTGAAAGTTTAACTTCATCTCGTTTTGTATTGGCTAAAATTTCATAAGCCTTACCAGCATTGCCAAATTCATTTATGATGTTAGGCTGCTTATTTCCAGAATTTTGTACAACTGAAGATGAAGCTTGAATATTACTCGCAAGCTTAGCTCCTACTAAAACTTGCTCTTCAGCATTTTTTAATGATGCAGCCTCAAGTTGATTATTTAACGTAGAATTAGTTTTATTCTGCGGTAATATAGCCATTCTCTCTGAATGCGATGCAATAACTACTTGATCTTTCTGCACAGGTCTTTGCAAAGGCATTGCTTTTGCAATTAAAGAATTATTTTGTACTTTCGTGATATTTATTTTAGCCGCACTTACAACTTTGGCTTGTTTGAATAAAGCTGCATTAGTAGGTGGAGATACATTTGGTAAACGTGGATTAGCCGGCAATTTTAAAGCCAGTTTAATGTTTTTTTCAAAGTTTCGATTAGATTGTTTCATAATTGCTGGTAAAAAAATAACCGACATTGAAACTAAGACTAATGCCCCTATTAATCTTGGTTTAGCTTTTTCAGACATCGCAAGCTTCATATTTTAAACTCTCCATGATCGCGCCAACCAATACAAAAGATCCATATATGACTATCAAATCTCCAGCATCTGCATGTTTCATTGCTTGCTGAAAAGCTAATATTGGACTTTCATAACAACTGACTGCAGATTCTGTTTGCTGTAACAATGCTTCTTGTAAAATATCTTTACTTGAAGCCCGTTTACTAACTAATACAGCCGGGTACCAAAAATTCACTAGCCCAACCAAAGGTTTAATCAATCCAGCTATGTCTTTATCTTTTAAACCAGAAAATACAGCATGAATTTTACCACTAGGTCTATTTTTAGCTATAAAATCGGCTAACAACTCGACAGATTGAACGTTATGAGACACATCGTACAATATTTTCACCTCTCTGTCCAGCATTTGTAACCGGCCAGGTAGACGAACACTTGTTATAGCATCTGTTACATTCTTATATGTTACCGGTAATAAATCAGATAAGCAAACACTCGCGACTATCGCCATACTTGCTGCTTTAGAGTTAATCTGCGGGATTGGTAATGTAAAATAATTTTGACACTCACCCTGCATCTTAAGTAAATTTAAACTTTGCCAAAATTTAATTTTATCTTCTTTAATTAATAATTTTAAATTACCCTTTTCAAGGGTAAAACTATAATCATCACCCAATGAAATTATATGAGCTTGGATTTGATTTGCATAATCATCAATACTTTGTGGCCGGTTATAATCGCCAAATATACATGGTTTATTAGTCCGCATTATTCCGGATTTCTCAGAACCAATAGCTTCCCTAGTATTTCCTAAGTATTCTTCGTGATCTATATCTATGGTAGTAATAATTGCTAAATCTGAATCGATAATATTAGTAGCATCTAAACGCCCACCAACACCAACTTCAAGAATAATTAAATCTAAATTTGCATTTTTGAAATGTAATAAAGCTGCTAATAAAGATGATTCAAAATAAGTTATTTCGATACCATTTCTAGAATTTTCAATTTGATGAAAGGCATTACACAACTCTTTGTCAGTTATTTGATTGTTATTAATGCATATTCTTTCATTAAAACTTATTAAATGCGGTGAAGTAAAAGAACCAACATTGTACCCATTTGCCATGTATATAGCAGCCAATGATGCCACTGTTGATCCCTTGCCATTTGTTCCGGCAACTGTAATAACTGGAATTTGCCAATCTAAAACATCTAAATATTTTGCAACTAATTTAGGATTAACAAGCCTTAACTTTACCTCTGTACGATGCCTATTTTCTAAAAAATATAGCCAATCAGACAAGGTCCAAGACAGAGAAGACTGGATTTGCATAATACTTACTCGTTACTAAAAAGACTGTAATTTAGCGATTAATTCGGCAACTGTATCTCGCATCTTATCTCGCTCAACTATCATATCTATGTGACCATGCTCAAGAAGGAACTCACTTCTCTGAAAGCCATCCGGTAATTTTTGTCTAACAGTCTGCTCAATAACTCTTGGACCAGCAAAACCAATCAATGCACCTGGCTCAGCAATGATTACATCACCCAAACTTGCAAAGCTTGCCGACACACCACCCATGGTTGGGTCTGTTAAAACCACGATAAATGGTAAGCCTTTTTCTGATAATTTAGCCAAGGCAGCAGATGTTTTAGCCATTTGCATTAGAGAAAATAACCCCTCTTGCATTCTTGCGCCACCACTTGCTGTGAAACATATGTAACTTCTATTTTCAGCAATCGCGCAATCAACACCGCGCACAAACTTTTCACCAACACTCGCGCCCATCGAACCACCCATGAAAGTGAATTCAAAAACGCTAGCAACAACAGGTTGATTTTTTAATGTGCCTTTCATCACAATTAGCGCTTCCTTTTCCCCTGTTTGTTTTTGCGCTTGCACAATGCGATCTTTGTATTTTTTAGAATCTCTAAACTTAAGCCTATCTATCGGCTCTAACTCAGCAGCCACTTCAATTTGCCCATCAGCATCCAAAAATTGATTCAACCTAACTCGCGCTGAAACACGATGATGATGTTGGCATTTATTACAAACTAGCAAATTTTTTTCAAGCTCACTCCGATATAAAACTTCATTACACCCTTTGCACTTAACCCATAAACCTTCTGGCACACCCTTTTTTTGAGATGTACTTGTACGTACTCGGGAAGGTAATAATTTTTCCAACCAACTCATAAATATTATTCCGGGTTATATCAATATGAGCAATATTCTATCCTATTTATCTTGCCATTTACAATTGATTTCTATACCTCTACCCTTTTCCATAATATGCTATACTTTCTAAATGAGGGATGGGAGATAAAAAAATGAAAAATCGACCTTATTTTACTAATAATGCCAGTGAACAGGAAATTCATTCGTACTATACCAAAATCCTTAGCTTTATGCCTTATCTGGTATATTGGGTCGATGAACAATGTTCATTACAAGGATTTAATGCAAAATTTGGCGAACTATTAGAAATGTATTCTCCTGAAGAATGTGCGTATGACCCCTACTCAAAATTAACTAAGGCTTTAGGTTTATCTAAAAGCTATGCTGAATCACTCAAATTAGATGACATGGCAGTAATTTTTTCTGGAAAACCAAAACATAACCTAGAGATTATCTCACCAAAAAGTAAAAATAATCCTGAAATTAAATATACATGTAATAGAGACCCAATTATTGATAAAACAGGTAAAGTAATTGGTGCCGTTATTGTAATTATGAATAAAAATGATCTAGTTACTGAAAAACTTATTCAAGTAGAGACCAAAGATCGAACTAAAAATACAATTAAACCGCGCGTGTTAGTTGTAGAAGACAATGCAACTGCCTTAAAAGTTGAAGAATCAATATTTAAAGCTCTAAACTGTATAGTAGACTCAGTAAGCACAGGCAATGAAGCGTTAAATCTTTTTAAACCAGGGAAATACAACTTAGTAATGATGGATATTGGTTTAGAAGATAGCTCTGGCTATTTTTTATGCCGAAAATTTCGCAAAATGGAAGAAAATACCGATTTTCATGCCGTGATTATTGCCCTTACTTCATTTAAACCTGAAGATGTAAAAGATGATTGCAAATATTACAATATGGAAGGTGTTGTTGGTAAACCTCTCGAGCAAGATCAAGCAGATCAAATTATTCAACATTATATATATAACAATGGTAACGCTATTAATGGATTAAATGTCAGTACTTTTTAATCCACAAACACTTAAGTTTTACCAAAATTAGTCGCTATTAATATTAAATAGACAGTAATTTTGGTGAGAAAATGATTAAAACAATGATTAAAACAATAATTAAAATTATCAGTATTACTCTTTTAATTCAAGGAAATGCTTTCGCCAGAATAATATATGGCTCAACTCTTTGTGATAATAATGACTATTTTTGTATAACTACAAAATCTAATGACACATGGGAAAATTTATTTCCGACTGACCAAGCCAGAGATATAGTAAAAAGAGTAAACCGTATGAATGTAAGATTACGACCTGGCGAAAAAATTGCTATCCCTAAAAGACTAGATGAAATAAGCATTTATGATGTTTCACCGTTCCCACGTTATATCGAACCCACCGGGGAAAAAATGATATTTGTAAATCAAGATAAACTTGCTTGGGGTGCTTATAATGATGAAGGTGAATTAGTTTGGTGGGGGCCTATTTCATCTGGCTCAGGTCAATGTAGAAGTGAAGGAAATTGTGTTACCCATCCAGGATCTTATCGAGTAATTCGTAAGCAAGATATTGACTGCGTATCTACTGTTTTCCCAATTCGTACAAATGGAGAAAGTGGTGGTGCTGTAATGCCTTATTGTATGCATTACTACCGTGGATTCGCTCTACATGGCAGTCCATCAGTTCCAGGATATAGAGCAAGTCATGGTTGTGTTAGAATGTTTATCGAAGATGCAAAATGGTTAAATGAAGAATTCGTGGATGTACCTGAGGCTGGGGGGATTAAAGGTACCAGAGTTATAGTTACAGCAGTAGATTCAAATTAGATAATCATTGCAAATATACCTTTAATTCCTTTAGCTAATAATATTTTTTTTAAATCATCACTAGTTTTTTTTATAGCAAAAGGACCTACTCTAACCAAATATTTATGATTAGCTTTGCTAATAAAAACATCACTTGAAGTATATTTTTCTATTCGTGACTTTAGCTGCACTGCTGATTGATTCGAATCAAAAGCACCTGCTTGCAGATAATAACTTGCTTCATTTTCTTTCTTACTTAAGGAAGTTATTTCTACTTTTGCCGTACCGCGTGGGAATATGCCTAATTTATTTGCCGCTCCATATGATAAATCTAAAACTCTACCCTCATGAAATGGTCCTCTATCATTGACTTTAATAATAGCTTCCTTGCCGTTTTCTAAATTTTTCACTTTAACGTAAGTTGGCAGAGGCAAAGTTTTATGCGCAGCAGTTAATGCGTACATATCATATTTTTCCCCACTGGATGTGTTTCTTTTATGAAATTTTGTACCATACCAAGAAGCTACGCCTCGCTCATGATAATCTTTAGCGTTTAATAATACTTTATATGTTTTGCCATCAACTCGATATGATGCTGGATTACCATATCTACTCAATGGCAAATCTTTGGGAGATTGTTCTTTAAATTTTTTTATAGGATGGCCAGCAGGTGCCGAATCTTTTTGTTCTTTAAAAGATTTTTCAGGCCGACTAAATTTAACTTGCTCAGCATCTTTTTCTGACTTTAGGCATCCAAATAAAAAAATTGTACAAAATACTAATAACAAATATTTATAAAGCTTTAAGTTATGCATATTTAGTCCTTTAAGGGTATTACTATTTTCTAGCGATATGATAACATTAATCAATATTTTTTATTGCATCTATTTTTTAGGTATTTATTATGAAAAAATTTTTTCGCTCACCGGCTAAGATTTTAGTGTTTATTTCACTTGCATTTAGCTCAAGTATTTTTTATGCAGATACTCCTTCTAACATACCACAGCCTACAGCACCAAGTGCCCCTCCGCAAATTATTCCATCTCCACCGAATGTTAATTCTAAATCTTATATATTAATTGATGCAAACAGCGGCAAGGTAATTGCTGAAAAAAATAGTGAGGAGCGTTTACCCCCAGCAAGTCTTACTAAAGTTATGACGTTGTATGTTGTATCTAATGCCTTAAATAATAAACAAATTCACTTAAACGATAATGTTCGCATAAGCGAAACTGCCTGGAAAATTGGTGGTTCAAGGATGTTTGTAAAAGAAGGGCAAATGGTTGCAATAAAAGACCTACTTAAGGGTGTGATAGTTGACTCTGGAAATGACGCTTGCGTAGCTTTAGCTGAGCATTTAGGAGGTAGCGAGGAAGGTTTTACTGAGCTTATGAATAGCCAAGCTAAAAGTTTAGGACTAAATAACACTCACTTTACTGATTCAACAGGCCTACCAAGTAATGACCTATACACCACAGCTAAAGATTTATCTGTTCTTGCAAGAGCATTAATTAATAACTTCCCACAATATTATCACTGGTATAAGGAAAAATGGTTCACATTTAACGAAATTAGACAACCTAATCGTAATCGCTTACTTTGGAGAGATGGCCAAGTTGATGGAATTAAAACTGGCTTTACCAATGATGCTGGGTACTGCTTAATTTCTTCTGCTAAACGTGGAGACATGCGACTAATCGCGGTAGTTTTACATGCACCAACTGAATCTACCCGCGCGGATGATAGTGAGAAACTTCTAAATTATGGATTTAGATTTTATGAAACTCATCAGCTCTACAAGGCTAATCAAGCTATAAGTAAAGTTAAAATTTATAAAGGAGATAATGATTCTATAGATGTTGGTGTATTAAAGGATAATTTCATCACAATTCCTTCTGGGCAATATAGCCGTCTTGTAATAAGCACAAAAATCCCTAACTTTATTGAAGCCCCGATAGAAAAAGGCCAGCAAATTGGTGAGCTTGTTGTTAAATTTGATGATAATGTCATCGAAACGCAATCTCTATACGCATTATCAGATGAAAAAGCTGGTGGAATGTACACTCGTGCGGTAGGCTCTATTAAAATAATGTTTGCAAGATGGTTTGGTTAAATTATGAGTGATGAAGAAAGCTTGCTAAAATTCCCTTGTGACTTTTTAATCAAAATAATTGGGAAGAATACAGAAAATTTTGTTGATGATATTAAGCAGATTGTTTATAAGCACTACCCTGATAAAGACAAAGTGTTATTTGTACAAAACCCAAGTAAAAATGACGGTTATATCGCTGTCAGGGCAACCGTACCTGCTATCAGTAAAACCGAGCTTGACGCATTGTATTTAGAGCTTACAAAACATCCTGACATGAAAATGGTGCTTTAATGTTAATCCGTCAACTTGGAGTTAAACCATACTCTGACGTATGGCAAGAAATGCGAAATTTTACATCAGCAAGAAATGCAAATACCATTGATGAATTATGGTTAACAGAACATCCTCCTGTTTATACCCAAGGACAAGCTGGTAAAGCAGAACATATTCTAAATCCAACAAATATAGAAATCATTCAAACAGATAGAGGCGGCCAAGTTACTTATCATGGCCCAGGGCAATTAGTAGCCTATGTTTTGATGGATCTTCATAAAAATAAGTTAGGCATCAAATCCATGATTTGTAAACTAGAGCAAGCTTTAATTAACTTACTTGCTACCTATAACATTAAAGCCAGCAGGAAAGAAAAAGCCCCTGGGGTATATGTGGATGGCAATAAAATTGCATCTATTGGACTACGGGTAAAAAACGGTTGTACTTATCATGGAGTTGCATTAAATGTTGCAATGGATCTAACACCATTTTCTGGGATAAATCCTTGCGGTTATAAAGAACTCAAAATGACGCAAATCTTGGATTTTGATCCGACAGTAAATATAAAAAATGCAAACCATAGATTTATTGAACAATTCTTAAAAGTTTTTAATGTAACCGAAAATTAATATTTTACACCACGCCTCGAGTGAGGTATCTTCTACTTTTTGCTTATAATATTTAGGTCATATGCATTTATTTACAGATTACATAGAACCACTTACCCAATGGTTGCATGTTAATCCAAGTATGGCTTTATTGATTGCATTCCTTGTATCACTAGCTGAATCATTAGCTATTGTTGGTAGTATTATTCCTGGCTCATTAACAATGACAGCTATAGGTATTTTGGCTGGCTCTGGGGTTATGCGCCTAGATCTAACACTTATCGCAGCTACGGCAGGGGCAATCGCTGGCGACGGCGCAAGTTATGCCATTGGCTGCATCTATAGCGATCAACTCATACAAATTTGGCCATTTAATAAATATCCTAATCTAATTCGTTACGGCAAAGATTTTTTTATAAAACATGGCGGTAAAAGTGTAGTTATTGGTAGATTTGTTGGTCCACTTCGCTCCATAATTCCAGTAATTGCAGGAATTATGAATATGCCTAAGCTATTATTTTTGATAGCAAATTTTATATCGGCTGTTGGTTGGGCTCTATTATATGTAATGCCCGGGTTTTTAATTGGTACTGCAAGTAATCAACTATCTAATGAGGGTGCTAGACGTTTATTTGGATTAATTTTTATTTCTATTTTTATCACTTGGCTACTTAGCATTATATTAAAAAAATCTCTAAGAATTATCAACACCTGGTATTCTTATCATCTAGATTCTATCTACAAATGGTCAATCAACCATCCATATTTAAAGCTTATTTTTCGAAGTACAGACAATGAAAATAAACAGATAAATGGTTTTGCAATTAGCCTCATGATACTTTGGATAATTTGTTTTATTGCTTCCGTTGCCATAAGCCTATGTGTTTTTCAAAATACTTGGATTAACTCACTAAATGCAGCGATTTCATTTTTTCTCCAAGGAATTAGAACTAGCTACTTAGACACAGTATTTATTATTTTTAATATTATCACTAGCCCAATTCCATTATTTTGCTTGTTTTCAGTACTGATTTTTGGAACTATTGTTTTTCATAACTGGCGAATGTTACGTTATTTAATTAGTTTAATTGTGTGCAGTAGTATCATAATTTACTTGTTTTCAATTTACATAGATATTCCAAATTCAACGAATTTATTCCAACTCAATATTGATGCTACATTTCCATGCATAAGTTTAACATTTGCAGCGGCTTTATATAGCTTGATTATTTGTTATTTGCTAGAATTTAACCGTACAGATATTTCTTATTATTTAATCAGACTTACCTTAATAGCGCTTTTAATCTTATCTGGAGCATCCTCTCTATATTTGGGCGATAATTGGTTTAGCAGTGTTATTGCTTCTTATACAATTGGCTTATCTATCGGAATAATGCACTGGATATTATTTCAAAGAAGAGAGCTTAGTCACAACAAAGTACACATTCTAACAATAATTGCTATTACTACACTAATAGTTACCACAACTATCGAATTTAAACTTAATGCAAAATCGATTCTAAAAGGACACATTTCCATCCCACAACAACATAAACTAACTAAAAATGAATGGTGGGAACAAAAACAATTACTTCTACCTGTATATAATAATAACCGCATGGGAAACAGGCTCGGTGTATTTAACATTCAATACCTAGGTTCAATTCGCAGCCTTGAAAAAAAATTAGCTGAAATAGGTTGGAGTAAAAAACATAGCTCTGTATTTTACTCGTTAGTAATGCGCTTAGATGGCAAAAGAACAGACAGCCAATTGCCAATAATGGAGCAGTTATTTTTAAATAGAAGACCTGAACTTATTATGATATATCATAATAAAATAAATAATTATTTATATATTTTGAGGCTATGGCGCTCTAATTATTATATAAATGACTATAAAAATCCAATTTGGCTCGGTAGTATCATTCTTGCAATCAACCAAAATGAGCATATAGAAATAAATAATTCAACCAAAGAAAATTCTGGAGATGTTTCATTATTTAATCCATTATTTCCGGTAATTAAAGATTTTAGAATAATTGATCTACCAAAGCAAAATAATAAAACACAGCAGAATATTAACAATAAAAATCATAAGCTATTACTGTTTACAAGCCAGGCAACTAATCAGAGTTTAACATTATCTTCTACTCAACTGCTTTTTCTAGATTTAAACACGAGCAAGTTTACAGAGTTTTTTAAATTTGCTAGACTGACAACTGTCAGGCAAAGTTATATATTAATTAAATAATAATAAGATTACATTTACTATATTTAAGGTTATTTAAATTATGTATAAGTTTATTTTTTTAGCATTTCTTATATATTTTCCAACTTTACATGCAATGTCATCGCACATTAGTCCATCCAAAGCAGTGGATTACGCTATTTCCAAATATAGAGCTAAAAAAGAACCCAGAATAATAGCAAAATTTGTTAAAGTAAATGTCCCTTATCCACCCAAAAAACTTGCTTTACTAGTATTTAAAAAAGAAAAAACCATCCTATTATGGGGTAAAGACCAAAATAATAAGTGGCGATATGTTTCCACTTATCCTTTAATGGCATCTAGTGGCAGCTTAGGCCCAAAACTCAAAGAACATGACAAACAAATTCCTGAGGGAATATACAAACTTACTATGTTTAATCCTTATAGTAACTATCATCTATCAATGATGCTTAACTATCCAAATGCATTTGATAAATTACATGCACACTACGATGGTAGAAAAAAGCTAGGCGGAGAAATATTTCTACACGGTAAAACTTTTTCTGTTGGATGTCTTGCTGTCGGTGATGATGCAATTGAAGAATTATTTTTAATTTCCAGAAGAGCCGGCTTAGACCACATACGAGTAGTTATTGCACCTAACGACTTAAGAATAGCGAAACCCGCCACAAACCTATATTACCAACCAAAGTGGTTACCAGAATTGTATAATCAACTAGCGAAAGTCTTGAAGCAGTTCCCTGTTACAACTTAACTATTCATCTTCTGGAGATACAACATAAATTGCGCCTGTATTTCTTAAGTATTCTTTATAATCCATACCATAACCAAACACATACCTATCTTCAACTTCCAAACCAACAAAATCAGCTTTTTGCAATCCGCCGGGCACTCTTTTTTCATACTTATCAACAATAACAGCGCTATAAACTTCCTTGGCTCCTAAAACAGACATTTCTTCTAAAATAGCTGATAAGGTTATTCCTCCATCTAAAATATCGTCAATAACTAAAACAACCCTATCTTTTAGGTTCGCGCTTGGCCTAACTTTCCAATGAATCTCGCCTCCACGTAACCCTCCGCGATAACGAGTTGCATGCACATAATCTACCTCTAAAGGAAAATCTAATTTAGGTAACAAATTACCAACTGGAACTAATCCACCAATCATAACACAAATAATAATTGGATTTTTATCAGCTAGTTTTTCAGTAATTTCTCTAGCTAATTTATCTAACACTTGGTTAACTTCTTCTGAAGTAAACAAACAACTAGAACGATTGTATACTCCTTCAATATCGGCTGGTGATGTCATTTTTTATATTCCTAAATTTCATATGCCCTATTTTTAAAATCTAAATCAAAAGGTTGCATCTGCTATTGACACCTCATCTTGACCGCCATCTACAAATGGTAAACATGGATCGTATTTTTGAGCAACAAAACAATAAAAGCTAGCTGGATAAGGCCAGATCATTTTACCCATTTCATTCAAAAAATCCAAACTATAAATTACTTTTTTATTCTTAAATGGCGGAATATAAAAAAAACTATGCAAAAGACATTGCCTATATCCACGATTTAAAAATGCATGTTTGACTGTTAATGAGTTTCTTAAATACGATGACTCCTTTGTGAAACCACTATTCAATCGCAATATTGCAGACAACCCCCAAAAGCTACATGGATTTATCCCAAAAACTATAACAAATCCGTGCGGATTTATAATTCTATCTATTTCGTCTATTAAGCTTGCATTACTTGCGTATGTTTCCATCGTAAATGGTGCTAAAACACAATCAATACTATTTCTTTCAATTGGTAAGTTTGTGAAATTAGCATATGTACTTACTTTTTTAATATTTAAAGATTCAGAAACTATATATCTTTGTCTAAACCTCAAAACATCTAACTTATCATTGTCTCCACAAGCACCTAATTGCAAAATTCTTCTTCCGGAAACATGATTTGCAACAAACTTTAACTCTTGACATAATGCCTCAACTACACGACATCCCTGTGCTGTATTAAACCAATTATATAAAACATCATATTTGTTTTTTTCTGGCAAAACAGTAATCTCTTTTTTTATTTTATAAGAGTATACGTCTGGTAAATGTGCTTCGCAAATAAAATCCAAGCGGTAAAGTTTTTACTTTTTGTCCATCCTCATCTAATGCGTAACATAAAGCACTGGAATCAGCAGCTTTAGGGCGAACTTGTAAATACTCCCCCATTTCAGCTGTAATAGTAGAAACATATCCTGTACTTATAAGTAAAGTTAGCTCTTCCCAATCATTAGCTAAAATCGCTTCATCCCCATTGCTAGGTGACCATAAAATTCCCTGGCCAATTCTTCTGTGCGCATAAGGGATGTTGTCATCATCTTCAATTGGCACCCACAATACCCTTTTTAATTTTGCATAACACTGCGAAGTTACCCATGTTTGCTTATAGACAGTTAACAAAGGAATAGATGTTATGAAAGTTGACTCAGCTGGTTTACATAAGTGGTTTATTGGTAATGTTTTTAACTCCACTCCTAGATTCGGAAAATCTGGCTCAGACTTATTTCCTGCATTAGCCCCTAATGCCATTTCAACCATCATTCCAGCAAATCCTTTTCTCTGATTAGGATCTTCAGGAATTGATAATGATAGTTTATTGGCAACTTGCGATAAGCTTAAGCCTTCTATAGCACGACATTTCTCTAAAAGCTCTTCTTCACTTGATACATCTTTACACACTTAAAAACCCTTAAACCTTAATCTGGACTTTATGACTTTTTCAAAAAGCACTCAAAATTGTCGTCTTTGCGAACAAAGTGAGGCAATCTAGTGGCGTTTAAGGGCTCTAGATTGCTTCACTTTGTTCGCAAAGACGCATTTTAGAACATGTCTTTAAAAAGTCATAAAATCCAGTTAATTGCTAATTCACGTAATTGTTCTTTACTAACCGCAGCTGGCGCATCAGTTAATAAACATGCTGCGGACTGTGTTTTAGGGAATGCAATTACATCTCTAATTGAATTTTTACCTGCTAGCAACATCGCTAGTCTATCTATCCCTAACGCTATCCCACCATGTGGAGGACATCCGTATTTTAAAGCATCCAATAAAAATCCAAATTTGTCTTGAGCTGCCTTTTCATCAATGCCTAATAATTTAAAAACTGTTTTTTGCAATTTAAGATCATGGATTCGTATTGACCCACCCCCAATTTCATAGCCATTAATCACAATATCATAAGCCTTAGCTAATGTAGTGGTTGGATTTTTTAAAAGATTTTCTGATGATAAATCTTTTGGCGAAGTAAATGGATGATGCATTGCTTGCATATTTCCATTTCCTTCCTCAAACATTGGCCAATCAACAATCCAAACCAACTGCCATCCTGGCTCAATTAAGTTACAATCTTCTGCTAATTTATTGCGTAAAGCCCCCATCGACTCATTCACAATTTTACTGTTATCAGCACCAAAGAAAATAACATCACCTGTTTTAGCTGCAACTTTATCTAATATTGCAGAAATATGATTTTTATCTAAAAATTTTAATATTGGAGATTGCAGACCATCTATTCCTGCAGACAAATCATTAACTTTTATATAAGCCAGGCCTTTTGCTCCGTAAATTTCGACAAATTTTCCATAATTATCTAGGTCTTTTCTACTTAGCGTGCAGCCATTGGGTAACTTTAATGCTACCACTCTCCCATTTTCAGAATTTGCAGCATCACTAAATACTTTAAAATTACAATTTGAAATTATATCTTCGATATCAACAAGCTCTAGCGGATTACGTAAATCTGGCTTATCACTACCAAAGCGCTGCATAGCCTCAGTGTATGAAAGCTGCAGTATAACTTTCGGCAACTCAAAATCTAAGATTTCCTTGAAAACAATTCTCAGCATTTTATCGATTAAATTACGCACATCTTCTATTTCAATAAAAGACATTTCGATATCTAGCTGCGTAAACTCAGGCTGCCTATCTGCGCGCAAATCCTCATCTCGAAAACAACGAACAACCTGATAATACTTATCAAAACCAGCCATCATTAACAACTGCTTAAAAAGCTGTGGCGACTGAGGAAGAGCATAAAATTCACCCGGATGTACTCGCGAAGGTACCAAATAATCTCGAGCCCCTTCTGGTGTCGCCTTAGTTAACATTGGCGTTTCAATATCAGTAAACCCAGCATCATCTAAATATTTACGAACACAACTTGTTAGTTTATGCCGCATTCTTATATTATTTTGCATATCACTGCGACGAAGATCTATATATCTGTAGCGATAACGTAAATCCTCACTTACCGACTGATGATCATCGGGTAAAAAAGGCGGTGTATTTGCTGAGTTTAAAATATCTAAGCCTAAACCCAGTACCTCTACAGAACCTGTAGGCATATGATTATTAATCATACCTTCAGGACGCATCCTAATCTTACCTGTTACCTTAACAACAAATTCATGTCTTAACTTTTCAGCAATCGCAAATGTATCCTTATGCTCTGGCTCATAAACTACTTGCAAAAGCCCAGAACTATCACGAATATCTAAAAATATTACGCCCCCATGATCTCGTCTATTATGTACCCATCCACAAATACTGACGTTTTCTTCCAACAACTTCTCATTAACTTCTATACAATAATGTGATCTCATATTAACGCCTTTCATCGGTATTTTTAATTTTCTGTTTTTTAAGCTTTTCTATACCAGCTCCTGGAATTGTCTGCATAACTCCCAAAGAAATAACAAATTTTAGTGCTTCATCAGTACTCATAGATAATTCAACCACATCACCTTTTGGTATCATCATTAAAAATCCAGAGGTTGGATTAGGTGTAGTAGGAATAAAAATTGATACCATTTCCAAGCCAGTTTTTTCTGAAATTTCCGTAGTAGAACTTCCAGTTTGAAAAGCAATACTCCAAATCCCTTTTCTTGGATACTCAACTAATAATACTTTTCTAAAAGCCAAAGAATTTGTAGATACTACCGCTTGTATCATTTGTTTTGCAGAATTGTATATCGCCCTAACAAAAGGAATACGGTCTAAAATTGACTCACTAATCCTTACTAATTTTTGTCCAAGAATATTTGTGGCAATAATTCCAGTCATTAATAAAATAACTAGCGACAAAACAACCCCAAAACCAGGAATACTCATGCCAATTAGTTGCTCTGGTTGATAAGCCTTTGGAAATAGTGCAACAGTGTTATCAAGAAGATCAATCATAAATCGCAAAATAACGAAAGTTGCGATAATTGGTAACCAAACAACTAAACCAGCTATTAAATAGCTTCTTAATGCCTTACCTTTCACTTGTCCTCACTTGTTTTAGATGACTTTGCTTCACTAGCGCCCGCTGTTGTAGTGTCAGATTTTACTTCAGCTACAGGCTTTCCCTTATTTTTAAAATCTGTTTCATACCAGCCAGTACCTTTAAGTTGAAATCCTGGAGCTGAAACTAATCTCGAAGCTGTAAGTTTATGACATTGTTCACACTCAGGAATAGGAGAATCACTAATTTTTTGTATAATTTCGTATTCATACCCACAAGCTTGGCATTTGTATTCATAAATTGGCATATTATTATCTCGAAGTTAAAAAATTTACCGCGCTATTTAAAAATCATTAGGGATCTCCTAATAAATAACCTACCCATGACTCAAAGAAAAGCAAGCAATTATAACTCGTCTTTTTAAAAATTTATACCAAATTAATCTCAAAATACTAGTTTTTGGGTGTGATTAAAACTGCGGTCAATTGAAAGATGCCGTCATTGCGAGGAGCGCAGCGACGAAGCAACCCAGAGGTTACGAAGC
>Ga0155559_1129_pt1 | contig 17327 bp, 19 predicted proteins | sample RifCSPhighO2_12_FD_107216 | JGI IMG/M metagenome (GOLD analysis project Ga0155559, IMG submission 107216) | Legionellales bacterium RIFCSPHIGHO2_12_FULL_35_11
TTATTTGCAAGAGCAACTGCTGTATTCAATAGCACGCCATCAAAACCTAATTCCATAACTTGTGCTGCATGAGAAGGTTTGCCGATACCCGCATCGACAATTAAGGTTATTTTTGAAAAACGATGGCGTAATGTTTCTAAGGCAAAGGGATTAATTAATCCCTTACCTGAACCAATAGGGGCTGCCCAAGGCATTAATATCTTACAACCAACATCAACTAATTTTTGGCATATCACTAAGTCATCAGTGCAATAGGGGAAAACTTCAAATCCTTCTTTAACTAACAATTTAGCAGCACAAACTAATTCAAACGGTTCTGGTTGCAGATGATACTCATCTCCAATAACTTCTAATTTTATCCATGAAGTATCAAACAATTCTTTTGATAACATTGCGGTATTAATAGCTGTTTTTGCATCACGACACCCTGCTGTATTGGGTAAAATATGGCAACCAGAATTTTTAACCACCTGCCAAAAAGCTTCTCCACCAGAACCTTGAGGTATTTGGCGCTTTATTGAAAGTGTAATAACTTCTGTTTCAGAAACCTTAATTGCATTATCCATTATGTCCAAAGATGGATAACATGCTGTTCCAAGTAACAGCCTATTGTTTAATATTTTTCCAGCTAAATTCCACATTGCTTACCCACCCTGCATTGGAACAATCATATCCACTCGATCACCATCATATAACAAGGTCGTTTTATAAGCTGTGCGTGGAATGAATAGACTATTTATCGCGATTGCAAAATGTGAGTCAATGTGGTTTTTATGTAATAAAAATTCTTGTAATGATTGAGACTCTACTTGGTGACTCTCATCATTAAAATAAATGTTAATCATGGTAAACGCTCCCAAATTTCTGGATATCGAATGGATTGATGATAGCTATGAAGACTACGTAAAATTTCCTCTACTAATGCCGGAGCAATGAGATAACCATGACGATAAAGGCCATTAACAGCAATAAGTCCATCTGTGAATTTGATGCATGGCAAGTGATTAGATAAAGTAGGCCGACAATGCGCCACTGTTTTAATAATACGAGCCTCGGCAAAGCCAGCATGAAGATAATAAACTGCTGTTAATAATTCCAATGTAGTGCGAACTGAAATTGGACTATGATCATTTGCTTCAACTTCACTGGCACCCACAAGATAAATATTTCCGGGTCTTGGTACAATGTAAAGGCTATATCGTGGATGTAAAAACCGAATAGGTCGCTGTAATTTGACTTCTGGTGCATGTAACCAAAGTAACTCTCCACGCAGCGGACGTAAATTATGAAACGTAGAGTGAGCCCCCAATCCTCGACAATCAAAAACCATATCAAAATGATGTGAGCCTAGTTGAGTGGTAATCAAATTTGGATTAATTGATAAAGTCGGTGTGTTTAAAAAGCATGTTACATTGTTGTTATCGAAATATTGCTTGAGAGCAGGCATTAATGATTGGCAGTCAATATGCGCTTCATCAGGAAAATAATAAGCGGTTTCAAATTTAGTGAGTTCAGGTTCAAGCTCTCTTAAAACAGCGCTGGTTAATTGATGAAAGTGTAGAGAACTTTCAGGGTGTTGATTTGTAATACGTTGACTAAAACTCATCCACTCCGCTTGATCGCGTGGATGGCATAGCACAATCGTTCCTGATTTTTGAAAATAAATGGATTTTTCCGATAATTGTTGAAGGATACGAGGCCAACCTGTCTGAATAGATTCTTGGCCTAGATGAAAAATTAATAAGCTTGCCCTGTCTAATTCAGAAAGAGGTGTTAATAATCCTGCAGCAGCGAGGCTACAATTTGTGTCGCCTGTGCTCTTCTCAAAGAGCGTAACTTGCCAACCAGCATTATGCAATGCAAGTGCAAGCAAACGCCCCATGATTCCCATGCCAACAATTCCTGCTTGCATTGTTACTCTTAAACTTCAAGACAACAAGCAATGGGCTTTAAATCCGAGTATGGTATTTGAGGTAAAAAATCGTTGGTGTAGCATTGAGCGACATCAAAGTTTTTATCAATAATATTCAAGTGTTTGGTATAGCGCCCTACTTTATTCCAATCTCTCTCTACATTGTGCAATGAACGCGAAAAAAATGGCAATGTGTGTGTAAAAATCTTTTGATACATGGGCGTACGTAATTGGGGCTTTGTCTGACATAATAATTCATAAGCTTCTTCTGGGCGCTCAGTGGTATAAGCCGCTCCTCGTTGGGTGGCATTAAGAAACCCGCGAACTAATTCAGGATTTTGCAACGTTTGTTCTGGCACAATAAATTGGATGGAGCAAAAACAACAACAGCCTAAACCTGCTAATTGATCAATACGTAAAAAAACCGTTTCACCTTTGCGTTGCTCTAATTCAATGCGTTGAAAATTAATAAACCCGATTCCTGTATCAATGACATCTCGACAAATTGCATCTGTAACGTTCATTCCAATTCGGATTGCCTGATAACTATTAGGGTCAATACCAGCAAGACATGCTAAGTCATCAATGATTTTCTTACCAAATTCTCCGATATAACCAACACGTTTGCCTACAATATCCTGAAATGAATTAATTCCACTTGATTTTAATGCAATCAATCCAGTTGGTGGCTCATCAAGCAATGTACCAATGGATGTCACAGGATATCCTTTCGCCTTTGCAGCTACTGTATGAATCATGGCCTTTACACCAAAATCTACAGTTCCTAATCCAACAATCTCCGTAACATCACTTGGATCAGCTGGTTCTAAAATAGCAAGTTTAATGTTTTCCTCTGAATAAAAACCGAGTTGTTCTGCCACAAAGATTGGCGTGTGGTAAGGATTTGCATACCAATTCAGTAATAAAGTGGTTCTGGTGGATAAATGAGACATAGCCATAACTCCTATTGAATGTGAATAATTTAACCTAGAAAAAGCAGTAGGCATTCGTAGTAGCACTGCCATTAAGTTAAGGATTTTGTCATTCCCGCGAAGGTGGGAATCTATCCCTAAAGTAGCACTGTGCCTGCTTAGAAATAGATTCCCGCCTTCGCGGGAATGACAGTGTTTTTCTTAACTTAATGGCAGTGATTCGTAGTAGAACTCAACTGCTTTTGCTAGGTTCAAGGAGATGGCAAAAGGGATCCTGTCCATAGGAACCAATAGGACATGGATTTATTGAAGGCGTCCTTACGCTGATATGACTCAGATCAAGTTCGACGGGTAATTCTCAGCCGGATTTCCGACACCCCGCGCCATCTAAAAACAAGGTTATCCTATATTTTAATTTTTAGTTTGTCAAATCGTATTAAACAAAGGGTGTGAGAAAAAATCAAAAGAACGTAATCTGCTGGAGAGAGTTTCGAAAGAAGTCTATTGGTGTTTACAAGATTTTCAAATATAAAATTAAAAGCAAAAAAAAGCGATTCCAATCTGAAATCGCTTTTTAATGGTATAATTATTGCTAAACCACTTCAACTTCTTCAGCCTGAGGTCCTTTTTGACCTTGGCCTGGTTTAAACATAACTGCAGCACCTTCAGTAAGGGTTTTGAAACCACTTCCCATAATTGCACTGAAATGAACAAAGTAATCTTTGCCATTACTTTCAATAAAACCAAAGCCTTTGCTTTCGTTAAACCACTTTACTGTACCACGAACTTTTTCTGACATTTTCTATATATCCTAATTAACTGGAACATCATTGTAGCATTTAAAAATAGATATTCCAACTTATTTTTTAAAAAAATCCAACATATATTTTGATATATACTAAATTAACCATAAATAGGAAACTTGAAATAATAAATTCTATCCCCATATACATATCAGAATTAAACTTAAGTCTATTGGATATTGGGAGTTAGTCTATGAGTAGCAAAAAAGATAAAGATTGGGGTAAGTTTAAAGAAGATGTATTAAATAAAGAAGAAGAGTTAGCAATGGATGATGAGGATTTGATGGATTTTACTGATGATGAGGAGGAAGAGATTGAAAGCCTGGAATATCCAAACGTTTCTGTTCTCGAGCAAAAATTAACCATAGCAGAACAAAAAGCGCATGAAAATTGGGAAAAGGCCACACGAGCTTTAGCTGAACTAGAAAATGTACGTCGTCGTTCGGAACGAGATATAGCAAATGCCCATAAATATGGTGTTGAAAAATTAATTGATGGATTGCTGCCAGTAATTGATAGTATTGAGCAAGCTTTACAACTTTCTGAGAAGGAAAAAAATAAAGCGATGCATGAAGGCTTAGAGCTTACTATGAAGTTATTCTTAGATGCTATATCTAAATATAATGTTGATCAAATAAATCCTGTTGGCGAATTATTTAATCCAGAGCTTCATGAGGCTATGTCAATGCAGGAATCGGACGCTAAACCAAATACAATTATCGCGGTTTATCAGAAGGGGTACACGTTAAGTGGCAGAGTTATTCGTCCTGCGCGAGTTATTGTTGCAAAATAAAATTGAATGATTGACTTGAAATCATAATTTTATTCCCCATATGTATATTTAACAGTTAAAAGACAATATATCGGAGTTAGAAAATGGCAATTATCGGAATCGATTTAGGTACAACAAATTCTTGTGTAGCAGTAATGGAAGGTGGTAAGCCAAAGGTTATTGAAAATCATGAAGGACAACGTACAACACCGTCTATTGTGGCTTTTACCAATGATAATGAAATTTTAGTTGGCCAACCTGCTAAACGTCAAGCAGTTACAAATCCAGATAATACATTATATGCGATTAAAAGATTAATAGGTCGGAAGTTTGATGATGAAATCGTACAAAAAGATCGCAAAATGGTTCCGTACGCAATTGTGAAAGCAGATAATGGTGATGCTTGGGTGAGAGTAAAAAATGAAGACAAAGCTCCACCACAAATTTCTGCAGAAGTGTTGCGTAAAATGAAGCAAACAGCAGAAGATTACTTAGGTACAACAGTTAAAGAAGCGGTTATTACTGTGCCAGCTTATTTCAATGATTCACAACGTCAGGCAACAAAAGATGCTGGTAAAATTGCTGGGCTAGATGTGAAGCGTATTATCAACGAGCCAACAGCTGCAGCACTAGCTTATGGCATGGATAAAAAACGTGGTGATTCGGTAATTGCCGTATTTGACTTGGGTGGTGGTACTTTTGATATATCTATCATTGAAATTGCAGAGGTAGATGGCGAACATCAATTTGAAGTATTAGCTACTAATGGAGATACTTTCCTTGGTGGAGAGGATTTTGATTTGGCATTGATTGAGTATTTAGTTGCTGAATTTAAGAAAGATACAGGGATAGATTTACATAATGACCCACTAGCTTTACAACGTTTAAAAGAAGCAGCAGAAAAAGCAAAAATAGAACTTTCTTCTTCTCAACAAACTGATGTTAATTTGCCATATATTACAGCTGATAGCACAGGTCCTAAGCATCTAAACTTAAAGTTAACAAGAGCAAAATTAGAATCACTAGTTGAAAAATTAGTTGAAAGAACTATTCCTCCACTTAAAACAGCATTAAAAGATGCTGGCTTAACAGTATCTAAGATTGATCAGGTTATAATGGTGGGTGGTCAAACACGTATGCCACTTGTACAAAAGACAGTTGAAGAGTTTTTTGGAAAAGAACCACGTCGAGATGTGAACCCAGATGAAGCTGTTGCAATAGGAGCTTCAATTCAGGCAGCCGTATTATCTGGAGATGTGAAGGATATTTTATTACTGGATGTTACTCCTCTTTCTCTAGGTATTGAGACTTTAGGTGGTGTAATGACCAAGCTTATAGATAAAAATACTACTATTCCAACTAAAGCTAACCAAGTCTTCTCAACAGCAGATGATAGCCAAACTGCAGTTACTGTGCATGTGTTGCAAGGTGAGCGTGAGCAAGCTAGCGCGAATAAATCTTTGGGTCGATTTGATCTAACAGATATTCCACCTGCACCACGTGGTGTTCCACAAATTGAGGTAACATTTGATATAGATGCTAACGGTATTTTAAATGTTTCTGCAAAAGATAAGGCAACCGGTAAAGCGCAATCTATAGTAATCAAAGCTTCTAGTGGTTTGAGTGATGAAGAAGTTGAGGAAATGGTTAAAGATGCTCAATCTCATGCTGATGAAGATAAGAAATTTAAAGAATTAGTAGAGGTGCGGAATAAAGCTGATAATTTAATTCATAGCTCTGAAAAATCTTTAAAAGATTTAGAAGGAGAAATGAATAATTCTGAAAAGTCTGGTATTGAATCAGCAATTTCAGATCTGAAAGAGGCTTTAAAAGGAAGCGATAAGGCAGAAATAGAAGATAAAATCGCAACACTAACAAATGTTTCTTCAAAAATGGTTGAAAAAGTATACGCTAAGAAGGCAGAAGCTGAAAAGTCAAGCGCTAAACAAGGAAGCACTGATTCTACTTCAGGATCTGACGGTAAAGATGACGCAGGTGTTGTTGATGCTGAGTTTGAAGAAGTTAATGACGATGATAACAAAAAATAGCATAATCTGTTCTATAAACTCTCAAAGCTCCGGCTTTGGGAGTTTTTTTTTAAAAATTATTAATGAGAGTGTTTCATGCATCAACAAGATTATTATGAGCTCCTCGGTTTAAAGCGTGGTGCTGATGAAAGTGAAATTAAAAAGGCTTATCGAAAATTAGCGATGAAATATCATCCTGACAGAAATTCCGGGGATAGCGAGGCTGAAGAAAAATTTAAAGAAATTCAGAAAGCATATGCCGTCTTATCTGATAGGGATAAAAGAGCTGCTTATGATCAATTTGGTCATGCTGGTGTCGACGGAATGGGTGGTTCTGGCGGTTTCGGCGGATTTGGTGGTTTTGGCGATGTATTTGGCGATATCTTTGAAAATATTTTTTCCCAGGGTGGTGGCCATAGGCAAACAAGAGCGCAACGTGGTTCGGATTTACAATATAATATCCAGTTAACTTTAGAAGAAGCTGCGCATGGTACGCAAATTGAAATTAATGTACCTAGGCATACACCTTGTGGAACTTGTGATGCAACTGGTGCTAAAAATGGTTCAAAACAGAAAAATTGTGAAACATGTAATGGTGTCGGACAAGTCCGTATTCAGCAAGGATTTTTTTCTATTCAGCAAACATGCCCTACTTGTGAAGGTGCAGGCAAGACAATAACTAATCCATGTGATAATTGTCACGGAGAAGGTAGAGTTCGAGAAAGCAAGAAACTCACAGTAAAAATACCTCCAGGCGTAGACAACAATGATAGAGTCCGCTTAAGTGGAGAAGGTGAGGCTGGTATTCATGGTGGTGGAACAGGTGATTTGTTTGTACAAGTAAGTGTAAAGCCGCATGCCATTTTCACGCGACAAGACAGTGATTTATTATGTGAAGTACCAATTAGTTTTGTAGTTGCTGCATTAGGTGGTTCTATTGAAGTTCCAACATTAGAAGGCAGAGTCACTTTAAAAATCCCAGCAGAAACTCAAACTGGAAAGTCTTTTAGATTACGAGGGAAAGGGATAAAATCAGTTCGTAGTCATGCTAAAGGTGATTTGCTTTGTAAAGTAGTTGTTGAGACTCCTGTAAGCTTAGATAAAGAACAAAAAGAACATTTAAATAAATTTCAAGAATCTCTCCAAAACTCTAAACATAAACATTCACCTAAAATTAGCTCTTGGTTTGATGGAGTGAAGAAATTTTTTGAAGATATGAAATTCTAATTGATGTACTTCAGAGTATACAAAAATATGGGGAGATAAATGCAGAATGAATCGGCTATTCTAGCACTTGCTGATGGTACTGTTTTTCATGGCAAATCAATTGGCGCATCTGGCGATGGGGTTGGAGAGTTGGTTTTTAATACCGCTATGACTGGGTATCAAGAGATGTTAACAGACCCATCATATGCTGAGCAAATTATCACCTTAACGGCAGCTCATGTTGGCAATACTGGTTGTAATCCAGAGGACAATGAGTCAACTAAAATTTGGGCTAAGGGTTTAGTTATCAGAGAATATGCAAACTTAGCAAGTAACTATCGCAAAACAGAATCTCTTTCCAATTTTCTTAAAAGAAATAATACTGTTGCAATATCAGATATAGATACAAGAGCATTGACACATAAATTAAGAGATTTTGGCTCAATTAATTCGTGTATAAGTACAAATATTGAAAATACAGATCATTGCATCCAACTTGCTAAAAATTTTTCAGGATTAGATGGCGCTGATTTAGCCGTCAAGGTATCTAGAGAAGTTATAGAGTGCTGGCATGAGGGATTAGGCGAGTGGGGATATAATTCAAAGCCTTTGCAGTTTCACGTTGTAGTGTATGATTTTGGAGTAAAAAATAGTATTTTAAAAATTTTATACGATTTAGGCTGTCATATTACTATAGTTCCAGCAAAAACTCCGAGTAAAGAAGTGCTACAAATGCAGCCAGACGGGATATTTTTATCAAATGGTCCTGGTGATCCGAAAGCCTGTGATTATGCAATTACCACAACTAGAGAATTTTTAAATGCAAATATACCAATTTTGGGAGTTTGTCTTGGTTTTCAAATTTTAGCTCTTGCTTGTGGTGCAAAGTCAGTAAAAATGAAATTTGGTCATCATGGAGCAAATCATCCTGTAGTTTCGACGGATATGTTGCGAAAAGTTTTTATCACTAGCCAAAATCATGGTTTTACAATTGATGAAAAAACATTACCAGATGATTTGATAATTTCACATAGGTCCTTGTTTGATAATAGTTTGCAAGGTATTATACATAGGCATAGGCCTGCCTTGGGTTTCCAAGGGCATCCAGAAGCCAGCCCTGGACCACATGATATTGAAGTAATCTTCAATCAGTTTATTAACCTTATGACGGAGTATAAGTACAGTGAGTAAATATAATGTTTTCACTTCTGAATCAGTAACAGAAGGTCATCCGGATAAAATTGCAGATCAAATATCAGACGCAATATTAGATGAAATTATTGCGCAAGATCCTAATGCCCGAGTTGCTTGCGAAACTTTTGTTAAGACAGGGATGGTTTTGGTTGGAGGTGAAATTTCTACTAAGGCATGGGTAGACGTTGAATCAATTGCTAGAAATGTAATTAAAGATATTGGTTATAATAGTTCTGATATGGGTTTTGATTGGGAGTCATGCGCGGTATTATCAGCTATTGGCAAACAATCAGTTGATATTGCCCAAGGAGTAGATAACCAAACTACTAAAAAGTTAGGTGCCGGAGATCAGGGTATGATGTTTGGTTATGCGTCTCGTGAAACAGATGTTTATATGCCAGCACCAATTGCTTATGCTCATCGTTTAATGGAAAAACAAGCAGAGCTACGTAAAAATGGTATTTTGTCATGGTTGCGACCAGATGGAAAGTGCCAGATAACTATGAATTACATAGACGGCCGACCTGTATCAGTTGATACTATTGTTTTTTCTACGCAGCATGAAGCTAGTGTAAAGCAAGCAGATATAGAATTTGCGGTACGTGAAGAAATTATTAAAAAAGTTTTGCCAGAGGATTGGTTGACTAAATCTACTAGATATCTAATTAATCCAACAGGACGATTTGTAATTGGTGGCCCTTTAGGTGATTGTGGATTAACAGGTAGAAAAATAATAGTCGATACTTATGGCGGTATGGCAAGACATGGTGGTGGTTGTTTTTCTGGAAAAGATCCTTCCAAAGTTGATAGATCAGCAGCATATGCATGTCGTTACGTTGCTAAAAATATTGTTGCTGCTGGAATAGCTGATAAGTGTGAAATTCAAATTTCTTACGCAATTGGTATGCACGAGCCAACTTCAATTCATGTAGAAACCTTTGGTACAGGTAATATTAGTGATGAGGAAATTGTAAAATTAATTAATACTCATTTTGATTTAACACCACAAGGTATTATTGATAATTTACAATTACTGCGACCAATATATCGTGTAACAGCTTCTTATGGTCATTTCGGACGTGATAACTTACCTTGGGAACAGCTTGATAAAGTTGAGTTATTGCAAAAAGCTGTTTCTGTTACAGAGAGAGAAAGCATATGTTAGATGTTAAAGATGTTGATATAAAATTTGATTATAAAGTAGCTGACATATCTTTGGCTGAGTGGGGCCGAAAAGAAATATCAATAGCTGAAACTGAAATGCCAGGCTTAATGGCATTGAGGGCAGAATTTGGTGGTCAAAAGCCACTAGCAGGCGCAAGAATTGCTGGTTGTTTGCACATGACAATTCAAACTGCTGTATTGATAGAAACTTTAGTCCATTTAGGGGCTGAGGTTAGATGGTCATCATGTAATATTTTTTCAACTCAAGATCATGCTGCGGCTGCGATGGCAGTTGCGGGCATTCCAGTTTTTGCTTGGAAAGGCGAAACAGAAAAAGAATATGAATGGTGTGTAAAGCAAACTATCATCACCCCAGATGGTTGGGTACCTAATTTGTTATTAGATGATGGTGGAGATCTTACAAAAATTATTCATGATGAATATCCTATGCTTTTAAATGACATTATTGGTGTTTCTGAGGAGACTACTACAGGAGTAGCTAGGCTTTATGAAATGGCTAAAAGCGGCCAATTAAAAATGCCTGCAATTAATGTAAATGATTCAGTGACGAAATCAAAATTTGATAACTTATATGGTTGCAGAGAATCATTATTAGATGGTATTAAACGTGCTACTGATGTAATGATTGCTGGTAAAATCGCGTTGATTATTGGTTTTGGTGATGTTGGTAAAGGTTGTGCACAAGCATTACGCGGTCAAGGTGCAACTGTTTATATTACTGAAATAGACCCAATCTGTGCTCTGCAAGCAGCAATGGAAGGTTATAGAGTAGTTACTTTGGAAGATGTTGCAGATGTAGTAGATATCGTAGTAACTGCCACTGGTAACTTCCATGTTGTAAAACATACAGATATTCTCAAGATGAAAAACCAAGCTATTTTGTGCAATATCGGTCATTTTGATTCTGAAATTGATATAGAAAGCATGCGAAAGTATCATTGGGAAAATATAAAGCCGCAAGTGGATCATATTATTTTACCTGATGGCAGAAGAATTATTATTTTGGCAGAAGGTAGATTAGTAAATTTAGGTTGTGCAACAGGTCATCCAAGCTTCGTGATGTCAGCTTCTTTTACGAATCAAGTATTAGCGCAAATAGAATTATATACGAATACTAAAAGATATCAAAATACCGTGTATGTGCTTCCGAAAAGTTTGGATGAAAAAGTAGCTCGCCTACATTTAGGTAGAATTGGCGCTAAGTTGACTACACTTACAGACGCACAAGCTAAGTATATTGGGGTTGATATTCAAGGACCTTATAAACCAGATCATTATAGATATTAGGCAACTAAGCACTGCCATTAAGTTAAGAAAAACACTGTCATTCCGGTGAAGGCGGGAATCTATTTCTAAGCAGGCACAGTGCCACTTTAGCGATAGATTCCCGCCTTCGCGGGAATGACAAAATCCTTAACTTAATGGCAGTGAGGCAACTAATGGGTCTAGAAAAATAACTTATGCTTTGCAAGGATAGCGTTTCATAATCCCTATTAATGCCACCTGGGACACGGTCATTTTGTTTTTATCGCTAGGATTACTAGATATTTCATTGTATGTTTGTTGAATTAGATCGTTCAAAAGTTTCCCATCTAATGCAACTTCTGGCGGTAAGCAAAAAAAAGGGTTTCCAGTTTTTGCTGCTGCATTATTTGCTAAAGTTAAACTTTCTCCAATACTTTCGCTAGTTAAAATCAAAACATTTCGAGCTGAACGAGACCAAGACTGAGAGTCTACATCCGCTTTCATTTCCATTCTTGGAATATTATGTACAATGTTCATATAGTTATCAATCGTATCAGAAGATGATTGTCCAACCAAGAAAAATGATAAAATTAAAAAATAAAATAACCGTTTTATATTTTGCGCGAGGTATAGCATGACTACTCTCCTAGGTTGTGAGGCACAATCCATTGATACTTAAATGCAAGAAATAAAAAAACAAAAAGACTTATAGACAAAATAACCCTGACAGTTAAGGCTTTAACAGTCATATTAGATTTGCTTTTGCCAGAAACTAGACTAAAAAGCCCTTTTGCCAGTGCTCCAAGAATGATAAACATCATTAAGATAATAAAAATTTTTGTTAACATTTGTTATACTCGGTATTTATGCTCGGTAACAATTAAGTCAATTGCCAGGACATTGCTGCCACATGTTTAATGATTACTAATCAGGCTTTTGAAAGTTAAATTGTTAACACAAGCTATAGGCTTCCAACTTTGTTAAGGTTTATTGATGCTTAGTTTACCTCGTTTTAAATATTCTTTCACTCCTTCTTGGGCAATGATTTTAATAACGTTTGTTTTTTTTTCATTATTTATTAGATTAGGGCTTTGGCAACTACAGCGTGCTGCTGAGAAACAGCATTTAGTTGAAATTTCTAAGCAAATGCTGCGAAAGCCGGCTATTGATTGGAATGGTAAATTAAAATTACCCGAACAATATGAGGCTATAAATGTAAATGGAAAGTTTCTAGATAATATTTTATTTTTAGATAATCAACATTATAATCACCGAGTTGGATATAATGTGCTCATTTCACTTTTGCTTGAAGATGGTAAAATAATAATTATTGATAAGGGCTGGGTTCTGGCTGATTTGCGTAATAGAAAAAAATTACCACAAATTGATTTATCTTTAAATAATGTTAAAATAAGCGGTAGAGCGTACTATCCATCAGTAAACAGGATGATATTAGGAGAGCAGATAGAGATAATTAGCGCCAGATCGTCAATTATCCAGTCAATTGACATACCAATTATTAGCAAATTTTTGCAAAAATCAGTATATCCGTTTATTATTCGCGATGAAAATAGTACTGATAATAGTTATATTAAGGAATGGTCCATCGTTTCTATGCCTCCAGCACGTCATTATGGGTATGCAGTGCAGTGGTTTGCATTTGCGCTGGTTATTTTAATAATCTTTATTTTTTTAAATCTTAAGAAGAAACTATGAGTAAATTACCAAAAAACTCTAGAACATTGTTATGGCTTCTTGTAATTTTTATCATCCCGGGAGTATTAGCATACCTGTTTTTTAAAAATCCTAGTTATTTAGGTGGAGTTGAAACAAATAGAGGGGTTTTACTTGATCCGCCTATTTTAATAGATAATTTTAAGAAGAATGATAAATGGCGGATAGCCTACTATTCTCCTGAAAAATGCGATGAAAATTGTTTAGGAAATTTAGATAAACTTTCTAGAGTAAGATTAGCGTTAGGTAGATATTTATATAATGTTGATGCGTATTTAGTGGTGAATTCTGAAAATAACGCATTAACTGATGGAAATTCTAAAATTCTTAAAAATTTGAGTATAAATTTATTGAAAATAGTGGTGATGCCACAAGAAAAAGCACTATTTTCCAATACACCATTTTATTTCATAGTTAGCCCTGAAAATTATATCATTTTACAATATAGGGCAGATAGCCAACCTGATGATTTATTTCAGGATATTAAAAAGTTGGTTAAAAATTCATGAAAATTTTATATAAAGTATCACTGGTGGCAGTTTTTTTAGCGTTGTTTGTTGTTATGCTTGGCGCATATACTAGGCTAACAGATGCTGGTTTAGGCTGTCCTGATTGGCCGACCTGTTATGGCAATTTAGTTCTGCCTTCAGCCACAGATTCCTTATCGAAATCACAAAAACTATATCCAGATCAGCCAATTGAAGCTCATAAAGCTTGGACCGAAATGGCGCATAGATATTTAGCTGGCAGTTTGGTTTTATTGATTTTGTTTATTGTATTTAACCTATTTAAAAATAAAGAAAAATATAAGTTATCTTGGCAGTTGCCACTTTTGCTAATCTTGTTAGTTATATTTCAAGCAGCACTAGGAATGTGGACAGTTACTTTAAAATTACTTCCTATTGTTGTGATTGGGCATCTACTTGGTGGAATGTTAATTTTCTCAAGCCTTGTGTATATTTGCTGGAATTTGAGTGGACAGCGACATTTAAATCTTGCGAAATATAGAAATTTCGTTAATTTAGGTTTAATCATTGTATTTTGTCAAATAATATTGGGTGGGTTAGTTAGTGCAAATTATGCTGGCATAGCATGCGCCGGTTTTCCAACTTGCAATGGCCAATTCTTCCCTGATTTAGATTTTATACATGCCTTTAATTTATTTTCTTCTATCGGAGATAATTATCAAGGTGGTCTATTAGATAATGCAAGTCGCGTTACTTTACAAATGACTCATCGTGTAGGGGCTATTGTTACATTAATTTATATTGTTTCTTTAACATCGAAAATATTATTTGTGTGTAGGGAGAGAATAGTCAGAATAGTTGGTTTCTTAACGTTAATTATTGTATTGATGCAATTTATGTTAGGTATAATAAATGTCATATATTTGTTACCATTAGGTGTTGCGGTTTTGCATAATGGAATGGCAGCTCTGCTTCTAGGAATGATGGTAAGTTTGCGTTACTTAGTTGCTACAGGAGACAAATATGCTGGCGGTAATTAAAAAATCTTATCCGATCTGGCGTGATTATCTAGAGTTATGCAAGCCAAGAGTAGTGGCCTTGATGTTGCTTACAGTTTTGGTTGGAATGTATCTTGCAACTCCAGGAGCAGTATCAATAGATGTGATTGTTCCAAGTTTACTAGGTATTGCCATGTCGGCCGGAAGTGCTGCGGCTGTTAACCACTTGGTAGATAAAAAGATAGATAGTTTAATGGATAGGACAAAAAAAAGACCTGTTGCAAAAGGCAGAGTTTCTGTTGTCAATGCACTAAGTTTTGCTTTTGTTATGGGATTTTTTGGTCTTGCTATCTTAGCAATTTTTGTAAATACTCTGACTGCCATTTTAACTTTTATAACCTTAATTGGATATGCGGTTATATATACAGGTTATTTGAAAAGAGTAACCTCACAAAATATAGTTATTGGTGGGTTGGCTGGAGCGGCTCCACCGCTACTTGGATGGACTTCAGTTACAAATCATTTTGATCCCAATGCGTTATTATTAGTATTAATTATTTTTACATGGACACCGCCGCATTTTTGGGCGCTGGCAATTTATAGATTTAAAGATTATCAGCATGCAAAAATTCCAATGCTGCCCGTCACGCATGGCGTCGAATATACCAAATTAAATATATTGCTTTATACCATATTATTGATTGTAGTTAGTATTTTACCATTTGCTGTGGGTATGAGCGGTTATGTTTATTTAATAGGTGCGCTTATTCTTGGGTTAAGATTTTTACAATGGGCTATTCGATTAAAACGAACTGAGCAGCCTGTTATTGCAATGCAAACATTCCGATTTTCTATAGTTTATTTGATGTTGGTTTTTATTTTATTGTTGATTGACCATTATTTGTGAGGTAGTTGTGGAAGTTAGAACAAATGGTATAAAAAAGACGGTTATAGGGTTAATAGCTTTAGCAGCATTAGCTGCTGGTTCCTATTTTGCGCAAATAATATTGAGTAAAGAAAATAAATCTAACAATACCAATTCTTATAGTTTTGATAAATCTTTATTTAAAGGAACCCTTTTAGATTCTCCTCGTTCAGTGGTTCAATTTAGTTTGATTGGCGTGGACAATCAACCATTTAATAATCTAAGTCTTACCGGACAGTGGACATTGGTTTTTTTTGGTTTTACAAATTGCGGATACATGTGTCCTACTACTATGGCTATGCTGGGAAACACATATAGACTGCTTGAAAAAAATGGAGCTCAGACTTTACCTAAGGTAGTTATGATTACTCTAGATCCACAAAGAGATAGTTTAGAGAGATTAGGAAATTATGTGAAGGCTTTTGATCAGCATTTTTATGGTGCCAGGGGAGATGAGGAAGCAATTAAGAGCTTAACTAAGGATTTAGGAATAGCATATGCTAATATAGCTCCAGAAGAGTTGGGAAAACAAAAGCAAGATAATATAGAGCACACCGGTGCGATAATGCTTTTTAATCCAGCAGGTCAATTGACGGCGTTTTTTACCACTCCACATAATGCGGGTGATATTGCTGCCGACTTTTTATTGTTAAGCAAGAAGCGAGATTAGCTGGCAATTCATGTAAATGATTTTAAAGTGCTTTATGCCACACTGCCATTCAGTTAAGGAATATATGTGGCAACCAAATAGGCAGGCAAATTTACTGCGATCCATTCGAGCTGAAGGAGAAATATGCAGTGTAATAGAGCATATTTGGTAGCTTAAATTTTGCGTTATAGAGGTGTTTGAATATGGCAAAAAATGATAATGAATTAAAAATAAATCAAAAAAAAGACTTTTATTTAATTAATAACGCCATTTCTAGTTCTGGGACCGAGCATCTAAAATCAAACATATTAATTAATTGGTTAATGATTATTCCGAATGGCTTAAAAAATATGTCTTATATTTTTTTTGATTCAGCCTTTCGGTTTAGTCTTACTCCTATTGGATTTTATTTCACAGTTTTAGTAATTGCCTTAAGTGTTGCGGCATTTATTTTATTATCAATACAGGCTATGCCATTAACAGCAGGAATCGTTTTAACTAGTGCCATGTGCGGAACAGGCGTTATTGATTCTTTAGCTGGTGGATCATGCCAAAGGTTAAATAAGTTTTTTGGTTCTTGTTTTGATGGTGCAGATTTAGGCAAAAAAGATGATTTAGATAAAAAAAATACTATTACTAAAAGCAATTAAGTTATTTATTGGGAGATCCATTCATGCCCACTACCATTAATGCCTAACCCTATCCTTACCTAAAAGCCACGCCGTGCTTACTTCAAGCTCATCTGCAAGCTTCTGCAGTAACTCGGTATCTGGAATAAGATTTCCATTTAGAATTTCTTGTGATTTAAATTTTGGGGTTTTAAAAATTTTAGAAAAAGTTGCCACTCGTTCTTCTATCCTCTCAGGCATTCCTATTTCATTTAGACTATGGTTAAGTCTTTCAGAGAAAACTTTGTTAGTCATGATATTTCACCAAAACAGGGAGCCTATAGTTCTATTTTATAGCAGAATGAATAATTATTGCAAATATTTGGTGAATTAAATTTATGTCGGGTAAAGAACTGGCGCGGTATCTCTTTAGGACCAGTTTCCAGTGCCTCCCCTTAAGAACACTGCCATTAAGTTAAGAGTTAAGTTGTTGATTTTAAATTCAAAAAACATGTTTTCTAGTCCTTTTTTGAAAATTAAATGATCTTCTAGCAGATATTTTTTCACGAGGATGGCTGCGATCTTTACGTTGCACTATTGTTCCGGTCATAAATAACTGTGTCAACTTTTTGTGAGTTTCATCACTCTTTTTTTGATTTAAGCTTCGTTT
>Ga0155559_1148_pt2 | contig 16885 bp, 16 predicted proteins | sample RifCSPhighO2_12_FD_107216 | JGI IMG/M metagenome (GOLD analysis project Ga0155559, IMG submission 107216) | Legionellales bacterium RIFCSPHIGHO2_12_FULL_35_11
CTGATGACTTTATTATTTTCATGGCAAAGCATATCTTGTTTGAAAGACTTTAAACAGGTTCTAAAGCTTGTTTACTTATTGGTGATTGCATTAACTGATAGATATAGTGGCAACCAGATAGGCGGGATTTTTTGCGCATCAATCGTCATTTATAAAACTATCTACAATTTGAAAGTGGTTTTTCCAGCTTGGTCCAGTAAAATTTGCGATTCTTTCTAGTTGATTTTTTCTTAGCTTACTATCAGAATTAGTATATTCTAAAATAACTTCAGCCCATTTTTTCCCATCTAGAGGATCTATATATTCTGGTATTTCTCCAGCAATTTCTTTAAATACAGGAAGATCACTACTTATTACTGGAATTTTAAGTGATAGAGCTTCTATTAATGGTAATCCATATCCTTCTGCAAATGATGGAAATAGTAGCGCTTGAGAATGACAAATATAGTTCACAAGATCTTGGTCATTACATTTTGATACCTCATCAACAAAATTTAATAAAAATTTACATCTATCAAGTAAGTCGATAACTTGCTCACATTCCCAGCCACGTTTTCCAATAATAATGAGATGTGGTGCGCTTTCACCTAAATCTTGGACAAACTTACGCCAAATTTGAAGTAGTAAAATATGATTTTTTCTTGGGTCTATCGTTGATAAAACTACAAAATAAGGGTTTTTAATTGGTCTTGCGTTATTTGGTAAGAATTGCATATCTGATGCTAGCAAGGAGGTTTTTGATTTTGGTAATGCTCTATTATTATTTTTGGCATAATTTTTTAAATCAGTTAAGGTTGCGTTTGAGTTAGTGATTATTCCATGCGCAAAATTTATTACATAGTTTATTTTAGTTGCGTGGCGAATTTCTTCACCAGTACTACAATATTCTGGATAGATTATTGGAATAAGATCATGGACTACAAAAAATGGTTTTAAGTTTAGTTTATTTATCATTCGAGAATAATTTTTTTGCTTCAGTCCGATATGTCCAGTATTAATTAAAATGGCTTCTCTAAATTGTTTTTGCGGCTTTGCCCCTTTAATTATTGTAACTAGAATATTTAAAGAATAATCTGGGTTTAAAATCCAAGTAAATAATTTTAGAGACTCATTATTTGATAAGATAAAATTTTTTCCAGCATATCGGATAAGGGCATGTGATTTATTTCTAAAATGCTTAACATATGCAATACTTACTCTGTCTATTCCAGTTAAGGTTTTTTTGCTACTTATTCGTCTTACTAATCTAGTTATATCTAGGATGATTTTCATAATTCTAAATCCATATTAATTTGACATTGCAGCCAGTTTAACAGAAATTTTTTTATATCTACTGGAGCTTCATCTATACTTTGCATACAAACAAATTTAATTTTATTTTTCTTTTTGGCTTTTTGTAAGCGATATTTAATTTTTCTAAAAGTATGCACGGCTCCGTTTACCATTATTGCTTGGCAGCTATGCGGATTATGTTTTGCTTTATTTTTTTTTAAATCTAAATGAGACATTAATGGAATAGCGGAAATTTGTAATAAGTCACGAAAAGGGTAACTGGCATTTTTTATAAGAGCTTCCGGGTTTTCTTTAATATACGTATTAAAAGTTGTCTTATTTAATGGAAATGGGGCATGCGGTAGTAAGTAAAACTTGGTTTTATATCCAGCAATTGTTGCACTATGTTCTTGCCATGAACGATGTTGATTGGTTTTAGGAGATGGAATTTTTAGGTTAAATAGTCTGCAAATAAACCTTTTAAATTTATAAGAAAATTTACTTTTTGCTTTTGTTTTCCATTCTCCGCGTAGTTGCATAATATTATTTTTAAAGAAGTCTTCTGGTGATACTGATTTTATAAGAAAAAAATCATCATTTAGATATAAAAAGTTATCTGATAAATCTTTTATTTGTGTAATAATCCATTCAATACTTAAACTATTAAACACAGGGGTTAATATTCTATTTTCTTTTAATAAAATATTTTGATCAACTATTTTTATTTTTTTGGTAAATTCTAAATCTTTAATTTGGCTTATTGCAGCAGGTATTTGTTGATTAGTTATTAAATAAATATTTCGAATCCACGGGGCAAATTTTTTAATAGAAAGTAAACAGTAATAAATTTCATTTGATTGAATAATTCTAGTTGGCTCTATGGCTAATTTTTTGTTTATTCCATGTTCTGCGCAATAGTTATTTAATTTTTCTTGGTAAATAGGGTCATTGCCATCTACCCATGAAATTACTGCATCAATTGCTTGCACACTAACCCCAGCTTCGAACTACAAGTTTAATTTTTACTCCATTTCCTTGGACTTGAACTTTCTTAGGTAGGACGTTACAATGGCTGTCAGTCATATATTGCGCATAAGTTATATAAAATCCTGATTGTTGTAATGATGTAATTTGACCATTAGGATTGCGATTTATTGATTGGATATTTATTGGCGCAGCAACTCCTCTAACCCAATAGTATAGATTATTCACTGGGATACTGACTTTTGTTTCTTTTTTTAGTAAATCTTCTTCATTAAATGATTTTATAGTTTTACGGCCATCTCTATAAGTAATTACTGAGTTTTTTCGGTCAATTATAATTGTTTTACCACCAAGTGGGCCACTAAGGCGGATACTATAATTATTTGGACTACTTTGGCTCCAATTTAATGAAGCATTCCATCCCTTGCCTTTGTGGTTTACAGCCATGGCTCCTGAGAGGTTAAAAGATGAAGGTGGAGTGTTCGGTTTAATTTTTTTAGCTTTATTTTCTTCAAATTTTGCGAGTTCTTCTGTTTGCAACTTAGTAGTATCAGTGCTTTCAGGTAACCGTGATGGAGAACATGCTATTACTGTGCAAATAATCGCGGCTAGTAAATAATTTTTTAGATTTTGCATAAAATTACCTTTAAATAAATAGTCGTATTTTTTTTAACAATACGTTAGACTTCGCAAATAGGCAAGATAAGAGAATAATATGCAAAATAAAGCTATTTATCCAGGAACTTTTGATCCTATTACTAATGGACATATGGATATTATTACTAGAGCGGTAAAGATTTTTCCTGAATTAGTAGTTGCGGTTGCTGTAAATAGTGGAAAACGTCCTTTTTTTTCTTTGGATGAAAGAATCAAATTAGTCAAAGAGTCTGTCTCTCATATACCTGGAGTAAGTGTAGTTGGTTTTGACTGCCTTTTAGTTAATCTTGCAGCAGAGCAAAATGCTGGCGTGATTCTTCGAGGGTTACGAGCTGTTTCTGACTTTGAGTTTGAGTTTCAATTAGCTGGGATAAACCGTAAGCTTTTCAAGAATATCGAGACAGTGTTTTTAACTCCTTCAGAAGAATCAATGTATATTTCCTCAACTTTAGTTCGTGAAATAGCGTCTTTAGGTGGAGATATTGTAAAGTTTGTTCCCAAAAATGTAGCAGTCGCTCTTCAAGTAAGCCGGAATAATTGAACCTAGAAAAAGCAGTTGAGCTCTACTACGAATGCCTACTGCACTGAATTTTAAAGATTTTTTCATGTTTTTTTAACTCACCATAGTGGTGACTATGCCTTCGTCAAAAAAACATGAAAAAATCTTTAAAGTTCAGTGCATTAGTCATTCTCGCTACGATCTCAACTGCTTTTTCTAGGTTGAAACAATCTTTAGGAAATTTACCTGCCTATCTGGTTGCCACATATTCGTCATTGCGATGTACGAAGCAAACCAGGGTAATAGTACACTGCCATTAAGTTAAGGAATTCCGTTCGGGCTGAGGAGACGCGTTTACGCCGTCTCGAAGTCTTGTTGAATAAGCTTCGTACTCCTCAGATTGAACGGAACCCTAATTTAAAAAAAATTTAAATAAAGTTTTTATCTAATCCAGGTTTATAAAATTACAGGTTTTGGTACATAACTTTTAATTTTTTTAGCAAACTGAATTAATGCTTCCACTCCTGATTCTTCAGCTTGTTTACACCATTGCTGTAAAGATTCTACCAATTCCTTTTGTGAGGCAGCAGTTTTTTTCCAAACATTTTGTAAAGATTGACGATAATTGTAGGCCAATCGTAACTGCTCATATCTCTCTAATAAAGCTTGTAATTTAGAGTTAGCTTTCGGCGATAAAAGATCGCTTTCTCGTCTTAACAAAAACCTAGCTCTTTTAACTAAGTGTTTATCTTGTGCTGATTCTATGTCGTTCTTTTTAACATGCTTTAACATAGGTAGAATTACTTCAGAATAATAGTTTGACATGATTTGGAATCGATTAGCTACTACAGCTTTTACAGTTTCCAGATCAACATGCAATTTAGAACTCTCTTTAGCTAATTTAGGTGGTAGCTTTTTAACTTTAGCTAATCCTAAAAATGATAGAATTTTGATGTACATCCAACCAATATCAAATTCCCACCATTTTACGGAAAATTTAGCAGAAGAGGCGAATGTGTGATGATTGTTGTGTAATTCTTCCCCGCCAATCCAAAATCCTATAGGAAAAACATTTGTTGCTGTATCTGTACATTCGAAGTTACGGTATCCCCAATAATGTCCAAAACCATTGACAACACCGGCTGCCCATACTGGTATCCACATCATTTGAATTGCCCAGATAGTAATGCCAGGTAAGCCAAACAGGAATAGATTAGCAAATAACATTACAAATATACCTTTTGTAGTGAATCTTTTATAAATATTTCGCTCTATCCAATCATCTGGGGTGCCATGCGAATATTTTTCTATCATTGCTTTATCTTTTCTTGCTTCGCGATATAATTCAGCGCCTTGCCAGAAGACTTTCTTGATACCAAACACTACTGGGCTGTGAGGGTCTCCTTCAACATCAGACATTGCGTGATGTTTGCGATGGATAGCTACCCAGTCGGCAGTTATCATGCCAGTTGTTATCCATAGCCAAAATCTAAAAAAATGGCTTACAATTGGATGCAAACTAAGGGCTCTATGAGTTTGATTCCTGTGTAGATAAATAGTAACAGAGGCTATCGTTACTTGTGTTAAAACGATTGTTGCTATTACATATCCCCAAAATGAGAGATTTAATGCACCGAATATCATAATTTAAGCTCCTTTTTATGCTAACCGCTAGAACGAAATATCCGTTTGTTACTTTCTAAAAAAAGTAACATCGAAGTTATAACTATAAAACAGTGACCATCATATCACAAATTGAACAAATTATCTGTGTTTTATAAAAAAAAACTTACAAAAAAATATAGAATAATTCTCGCATTTTGGATTAAGTTAGGTATAAAATTCAAAATTTATATCTTTTGTCAGGATTAATTAATGCAAACAGGGAAAATTCGTTCATTTAAAATAATCACTCTTTCTTTATTGTTTACAGCCTATACATGTGGGCGGGCGATTATAAAATCAATGCTTAGGAATATTTCTCGAAAATGGTGTGATGAGGAATTACAAAGATGGGTTAATCGACTTAAAAATTTACTAGATATAAAGTTAAAAATTTATAATCCACACAAAGTAGAACCACAACCAGGCCAAGCTACTATCTTAATGTGCAATCATAGTAGTTTATTTGATATCCCGCTTAGTTTATTAGCTTTTCCCAATCATTCTGTAAGAATGCTGTCAAAGAAGCAAATTGCCAATATCCCAATTATGGGTGGTGGAATGATTGCCGCTGAATTTCCATTAATAGATCGGGAAAATCGTAAACAAGCAATTAGAGATCTAAAAGTAGTAGAAGATTTGCTGAAAACAGGCATTGTAATGTGGATTGCGCCGGAGGGTACAAGGTCAGCAGATGGTAAATTAGGAAAATTTAAAAAGGGCGGATTCATTACGGCTATTAGTACGAAAGCAACTATTATCCCGATGGGAATTCGCGGCGTATCGAATATTCTTCCGGCTAGAACTAAAAATTTTAACTTAGGTCAAAATGCTGAAATCCATATTGGAAAACCTATAAACGCCGGAAAATATCAATTATCTCAAAAGGATGAGTTATCGCGAGAAGTATATGCGGCTATACAAGAATTATTGGGAGTTAGCAGGGCCTACGCATGAATAGTTTAAACGTTTTTTCTCTTTTTTTATTTTATTAAATCTGCTAGAGTAGAGAAGTGTGTTAAAACGTAGCATATCTGCAATTAGTTCTTGATATGTAGAGTCTATGGACCCTATACGTAAAGTATAGGGCGTCTAGGGTTATGGGGATGTTGTTAGAATGGCTCTACAAATCCTAAGTTTTATGTAAGAAGTTATGTTGTATTGTATTTCTCATTCGTTGTTTACTGAAACCGGATTGGCTCTAGGGAGATAGAAATGAAGGCTAACTGGAGTTTAGTTTTAAATGTTTTTTTATTGATTGGCGTTGTATATTCTATTTTTCGTTTGCTGAGTACGCGGAAAAAATCGGCGGAGCTGCTTCAGCAAATGCAATATAGTAACGAAGAGATTCCTGAAAGCGCGGATGATATAATTTCAATCAGAAAATTGGTAAGCGATGATGAAGAGTATTACTCTACACCTATTCATCAATCTTCGAGTAAAAACAACCAGAAATTTGTTAAAATGGAAGTTCCAGTTGCTAGTTCATCAATCAATCTAAATCCAGATTCCGCTGCATATCATACAGTATCAGATGATGAACCTTTAATGATGTTTATTCTTGCAAAAGAAGGAAAAAAATTAGCTGGATATGAGTTATTGCAAGCGATCTTATCAACTGGTTTGCGATTTGGCGAGGGCGACTTGTTCCACAGGCATCAGTATGCAAATGGGCAGGGTACAGTTATGTGTAGTCTTGCTGCTGCAACTGCTCAAGGCACTTTTGACTTACAAAATATGGGATCTTTTGCGGTACGTGGTCTTTGTATATATATGCACTTATCTGGTAATGCATGCATTGATGAGGAGCGTTTTGATATAATGTTTGATACGGCTAAATCTTTAAGCGAAGATTTAGATGCATATCTCTTAGATGATTTTAAAAATCCTATTTCTGATAAGAGTATAAGTCGTTATACTAATAGAATAAAAATTGAAACTTCGGAGATTGCATAAGTATTTATGAAATTATCGACTATATTAACGCAACAAGAAGTGCCAGAAGTTTTTATTACAGGTGTTTCTATAGATACCCGTACTATTGAAAAAGGACAGTTATTTATAGCCATTAAGGGCGAAAATTTTGATGGGCATAATTTTATTCAGGCAGCAGAGCTTGCCGGTGCTGTTGCCGTTATATGCGAAAGAAAAATCATCGGAGTTTCAATCTCACAAATTTTAGTTAAAGATAGTTTGCAAACTCTAGCTCTAATGGCTTCTGCATATCGTGAGCAAATTCAATTAAAAGTTATTGCTTTAACTGGGAGCAATGGTAAAACCTCAGTTAAGGAAATGATTAGTCATATCTTGCCAGAACCATATTTTGCTACGAAAGGTAATCTTAATAATCATATTGGGGTTCCTTTATGTGTTTTAAAATTAAAGCCTACCGATAAGTATGCTGTATTTGAATTGGGAGCAAGTCATATTGGTGAAATTGCTTATACTGCAAATATTGTCAAACCTGATGTCGCTTTAATTAATAATATTGCACCAGCTCATATTGAAGGCTTTGGTAGTATTGATGGGGTGGCTAGGGCAAAAGGCGAAATTTATGAATCTTTGAGTTCTGCGGGTGTCGCTGTTGTGAATGATGATGATTATTATGCTAATTTTTGGAATAGTATTATATCAGATAAAAAAACCATCAGATTTTCACGAAAAATGGCTGCAGATATTTATGCAGAAAATATTGTATTTTCAGATACTGGTTTTGTAAAGTTTAATTTGATATGTGATGGTAATGCACATATAGTAAAATTACGTGTGCCAGGAGTACATAATGTGAGTAATGCTTTAGCTGCTGCGGCATGTACCTATGCTGCTGGCATTGAACTTGAAAAAATCATTTCTGGTTTAGAGAGTTTTACCGGGGTTGCAGGCAGAGTTACTTTTAAGACAGGTAAAAAAAAATCAGTGATTATCGATGATACTTATAATGCAAATCTTCGATCTTCATTAACTGCGCTAGATGTTTTATCTGCCAGAGCTGGATATAGAGTTTTGGTTTTTGGAGATATGGGCGAGCTTGGTTTATATACAAAAGACCATCATCAAAAAGTAGGCTTAGCTGCAAGAGAAGCAGGAATTGATTTAGTTTTAACTTGTGGTAAGCATAGTGAGGATACATCCAAAGCATTTGGTAGGGATGGTATGCATTTTTCTGATAAAAAATCTTTAGTTTCAGAGTTGTTGCCAAAATTAAACGAAAATACAACAGTGTTAGTTAAGGGGTCGCGTTCTGCAGCGATGGAAGAAATTGTAAACGAATTAGGTTGCTAAAATATGCTTTATTGGTTAACTCAGCAGTTACAAACACAATATCATGCATTTCGGGTATTTCAATATTTAACTTTTCGTTCAATCCTTGCCGCGATAACTGCACTTCTAGTTGGTTTATTATGTGGTCCAGTTACCATTAGATGGCTTAGGAATCTGCAAATTGGGCAGACGGTTAGAGAAGATGGGCCAAAAACTCATTTATCAAAGGCGGGTACGCCAACAATGGGTGGAGTTTTAATTTTATTATCAATCACAATTAGTTGTTTGTTGTGGGGAGATCTGCAACAAGCATCATTATGGTTAGTTTTAATTGTAACTTTAGGATTTGGTGGGATAGGTTTTATTGATGATTATAAAAAGCTAGTATTAAAAAATTCTAAAGGACTGCCAGGTAGATGGAAATTTTTTTGGCAATCAGTAATTGCTGTTTTGGCTATCACTTTTTTATATTATTCTAGCTCTTTGCAAATGCATACTGATGTTACAATCCCATTTTTTAAATCAGTATTTATTAACTTAGGCTATCTATTTCCAATTTTTGCCTATTTTGTAATAGTAGGTAGTAGTAATGCTGTTAATTTAACGGACGGTTTAGATGGTCTTGCTATTGTACCAATTGTTATGATAGCTGGAGCGTTAGGGGTTTTTGTATACGCAGCCAGTAATGTAATTTATGCGCATTACTTAGCTATACCATTTGTTGCAAATACCGGTGAGGTTACAATTTTTTGCGCGTCTGTTGTTGGTGCTGGGTTGGGTTTTCTATGGTACAACAGTTATCCAGCAGAAATTTTTATGGGAGATGTCGGATCTCTGTCATTAGGTGCTGCACTAGCAATGATAGCTATTCTAGTTCGACAAGAGTTAGTATTATTAATTATGGGTGGTTTATTTGTTATTGAAACTATTTCTGTTATTTTACAAGTAGGTTACTTTAAGTGTACTAAAGGGAAAAGAATTTTTTTGATGGCTCCATTACATCACCATTTTGAGTTAAAGGGGTGGAGTGAACCTAAAGTAATTGTTAGATTTTGGATTATTACAGTAATTTTTGTATTATGTGGTTTGGCTACTTTAAAGTTAAGATAATTAGCAGGAGCTTTTGTTGGAATATTCTATGGATGAAAATTTTTATCTAATTATTGGACTTGGTAAAACAGGATATTCAGTTGCTAGATATTTGCAAAGAAAAAATATTAATTTTGCAGTATTTGATACAAGAAATGCAATAAGTAATTTAGCAGAATTTCAAGATGAATTTCCAGGAATTAATGTTTTCTTAGGAACCATTCCAGAAAATATTTTATTTCAAATTTCAACAGCTATTTTAAGCCCGGGTGTTGATCTAAATCTTCCAGAAATTCAAAAAATTAAGCAGCATAAGATCCAATTCTATGGTGATATTGAATGTTTGGCTAAAGAGGAGCCAGGACCAGTAGTTGCCATTACTGGAACAAATGGCAAGTCCACCGTTACAACTTTAGTTGGAGAAATGGCTAAAAACTTCGATGTGAGTGTTGCTGTTGCTGGAAATATTGGTAGGCCTGTTCTGGATTTATTAGATAATGATCAACAATATGGTTTGTGGGTTTTGGAATTATCAAGTTTTCAATTAGATTTAACTAGTTCATTAAAACCACTTGCTGCAACCATTTTAAATATCACCGAAGATCATCTCGATAGACATGCATCATATGCAGAGTATGTAAAGGTCAAACAACGAATTTATCGTGGCGCAAAATTTGTTTTATATAATCGAGAAGACAAACAAACAATTCCTGAAAATATTAGTGAGTATTCTAAAGAGTTTATTTCCAGTTATGGTTTTGATGAGCCCAAAGAAGGTGATTGGGGGCTTCGAGAGTATTCTGGAAGGATGTTTATCTCACATGGTAATACTCAGATAATGCCCGTAGATGAGTTGAAGGTAAAAGGTCGTCATAATTTAATTAATGTTTTAGCGGCATGCGCTCTAGCGAATAGTGCAGGAATATCTCATCAGGCAAAAATTTCGGCGTTACAAGACTTTAAAGGGTTAAAACACAGAACGCAGTGGCTCAGAACTCTTAATGGAGTTGATTGGATTGATGATTCAAAGGGAACAAATGTTGGTGCAACAATTGCTGCTATTTCTGGATTGGGAGAAGCAATAGATGGAGAAATTATCCTGATTGCTGGTGGTCAAGGAAAAGGAGCTGACTTTACTCAATTAAGGCCAGCTGTTACTCAATATGTACGCGCTGTAGTACTTTATGGTGAGGATGCTAATATAATGGCTGATGCGCTGGTAGACACGACGATAATCTTGCGTGCTACAAATATTCAAGAAGCTGTTGCTGTTGCAAGAGATGAAGCTTATGCCAAAGATAGCGTACTACTTTCACCAGCATGTGCTAGTTTTGATATGTTTCGAGATTTTAATCATCGTGGAGAAGTTTTTAGTGCACTGGTTGAAGAATTGTGCTAATGAAGGCGAAGAGAGCAGCAAAAAATCAGCAATTTATGTCTGTGTATGATAAATGGTTGATTTTCTCAATTGTAAGTCTAGTCATAATTGGTTTGATGATGGTTGCATCAAGCTCAGTTATGATTTCCAGCAAATATTTTCATACGCCATTTCATTTTCTAATTAGGCAAGCAATGTATCTTTTAGTAGGCATTTTTTTTGCCTATGTAGTTCTTAGAATAGACAGTTCTGTCTGGTGCAAATATAGCGTTCACTTATTAGTATTAGGCATAATTTTATTGGTTTTAGTCTTAATTCCAGGAGTAGGACGTGTAGTAAATGGTAGTAGGCGATGGCTTGCGTTTGGTCCAATTAGCATACAAGTTTCAGAATTAGTAAAGTTACTAATGGTTGTTTATATCTCAGGATATTTAGTAAGACATAAAAATAGTGTTATTACTAATATCGTTGGATTTATAAAGCCAATGGCTGTTTTATGGGTAGTTGTTGTTTTACTTATGTTAGAACCAGATTTTGGAGCTACAGTTGTTATAACAAGCACCGTAATGGCTATGTTATTCTTAATTGGTGTTAAGTTTAGATATTATATTACAGTAATGTTAGTTGTCTCTGTTGGCTTAGCTATAATTGCCATTTCTGCTCCTTATCGTATGGCAAGATTAACGGCTTTTTTAAATCCATGGGCAGATCAATTTAATAGTGGGTATCAGTTAACTCAATCATTAATTGCTTTTGGTCAAGGAGGCTGGTTTGGCGCTGGTCTTGGTGAAAGTGTACAAAAATTATTATATTTACCTGAGTCACACACCGACTTTTTGTTTGCTGTTTTGGCAGAAGAGTTAGGTTTAATTGGTGTACTGGTAGTAATTGGATTGTATGGGATTCTAATTTATCGTGGATTAATGATAGGTTTTACTGCTTTTAAACAAGATCAACAGTTCGCGGCCTATACGGCATATGGATTAACATTTTGGCTAGGTTTGCAGGCGATAATAAATATGGGGGTGAATGCAGGTTTATTGCCAACTAAAGGTTTAACTTTACCTCTGCTAAGTTACGGAGGAGCAAGCTTGGTCGTGAATTGCGTGGCATTAGCTTTACTATTAAGAATAGATCATGAGAATCGTTGGAACCTTTTGGGTTATTAGGTGTCGTTGAACTAAGATTTTATATAAATTTATATTTAATTTGTTTGTATTAGTGGCACTTTAGAGTTAGTTTATTATACAATAGACTTTTTTGCATATTTATTGCTAGAGTCATCGTGTACAATATATTGCCTGAGGGTTGCTATGAGAAAAAATATTCTTCAAACAGAACGATTTCATTCTCCTAAAATGGGTAGAATTAAACATATTCATTTTGTTGGAATTGGTGGAGTTGGGATGTGTGGAATAGCCGAAATGTTACATCGAGAAGGTTACCGTATTTCAGGCTCAGACTTATCTGAAAATCAGGCAGTTCATCGATTGCGTAGTTTGGGAATAAATGTTATCAAAGGCCATAATTCTGAAAATATCGTAGGCGCAGATGCTGTTGTCCAATCAACTGCCATAAGTAATGATAATCCTGAAATTGTTGCGGCTAAAGCAACAAAAATTCCAGTGTTACCTCGTGCAGCAATGTTAGCTGAGTTGATGAGATTTCGTCAGGGAATAGCTATAGCTGGTACACATGGTAAAACTACAACCACTAGTTTAGTTGCTACTCTTTTAGTTGAAGGTGGATTAGACCCTAGTTATGTGGTAGGTGGAAAAGTTAATAGTAGTGGTACAAATGCAATTTTAGGAACATCATCTTATTGTGTAGTTGAAGCAGATGAAAGCGATGCATCTTTTTTATTTTTAAAACCAATGATGGCTATTGTAACAAATATTGATGCTGATCATATGAGTACCTACAATGGCGATTTTCGAAAACTATGTGAAACATTTATTGAGTTTTTACACCATTTACCATTTTATGGCCTAGCTGTGCTTTGTGTTGATGATCCGGAAGTTAAAGGAATTATCCCATTAGTGCAAAGACCAATAATAACTTATGGCTTTGATGAAATGGCTGATTTTAAAGCAGTTAATTGGCAGCAGAATGGTATGGTAAGCTCATTTACTGTAAAACGCCCAGCTCCACACTCTGAATTGAATATAGAGTTTAATTGGCCTGGACAACATAACGTTCTAAATTCATTAGCAGCTATTGCTATCGCAACTGAACTTGGTATAAGTGATATTGATATTAAAAATGGTCTGCAACAATTTGCTGGTGTTGGTCGTCGTTTTCAAATGTTAGGAGAGCGTGGTTTTTCAAAGGGTAAAGCTATGATTATTGATGACTATGGTCATCACCCAAGAGAAATTAGAGCAACAATCGAGGCATTTAGAGCAGCATGGCCATCTAAAAGATTGGTGCATGTTTTTCAGCCGCATCGTTATACCAGAACTAGAGATTTGTTTGCTGAGTTTGTTGATGTATTATCTTTAAGCGATCAATTATTATTATTAGATATTTACTCTGCTGGAGAAGATGCAATTGCAGGGGTTGTCAGCGAAAATCTTTTAAATAAAATCAATGAAAAATCAATAAATGCTTTATTAATTAATGAACTTAGTTTGTTAGATAAATTAGATGATGTTATTGTGGATGGTGATGTTATTTTAATGCAAGGCGCGGGAAATGTTGGACAAATTGCTGCAAATTTAATGCGGAAATAATTTATGAACGAATATAGCTTGCGGGGCGAGATATTACATAATGAAATGTTATCTAATTACACTACTTGGCGGGTTGGTGGCATTGCGAAAAGAATGTATAAGCCCGCGGACTTAGCTGATTTAGCAAATTTTCTAAAAACATTACCAAAAGATGAGTCGATCATTTGGCTTGGATTAGGAAGTAACTCGTTAATTAAAGACAGTGGTTTTTCTGGAACTATAATTCTAACCCAGGGTGCATTAAATAATATTTCTATAACAGCAGATGGTCTTGTAGAGGTAGAAGCTGGTGTCTCTTGTGCACAGATGGCGCGATTTTGTGCAAGGAATTGTTTGATTGGAGCGGAATTTTGGGCTGGAATACCTGGAACTATGGGTGGCGCACTGCGGATGAATGCTGGTTGCTTTAATGGAGAGACTTGGGAATTTGTTGAAGAGGTGAAAACTATAAATCGTTCTGGTGTTATAAAGATTAGAACAAAAGCTGAGTTTGAAGTTTCTTACAGAAGTGTAGTTGGTTTGGCTGAAGATGAGTGGTTTGTAGCCGCTAGTTGTCGATTGCAACCCGGTGACAAGCAACAATCTCTAGATACAATTAAAGAATTATTGGCTCATCGAGCTAATACGCAACCTACTAGTGAATATAATTGTGGTTCAGTATTTAGAAATCCACCTAATAGTTATGCCGCAAAATTAATTGATGGTTGCAATCTAAAAGGTTATAAATTAGGTGGGGCGATGGTTTCCGAGAAGCATGCTAATTTTATTATTAATCATAATGGTACTGCATCAGCAAAAAATATTGAAGATTTAATTAATGAAGTTCAACAAAAAGTTTATGAAAAAACAGCAATTAAGTTAATTCGCGAAATTCATATAATAGGGGATAAATAATGACAGATTTATTGGATCTTGTCTTGCTTTATGGTGGAAAATCAGGGGAGCATGAGGTTTCACAAAAATCTGCTGCTAGTATTTTAGCAAACTTAGATCCTACTAAATATAATATTCAACCAATAGGTATGGGTAAGGATGGCTGTTTTTATTTAAACGACCTTGAAGAAATATTAACTTTTAAAGATTCTTTGCCAGTGCGCACTTCAAAATCTAAATTATTGAGTAATTTAGTGGTAAATGGCAAGGCAGCCATTCCAATCGATGTGGTTTTTTCTATAGCTCATGGCCCAATGTATGAGGATGGATGCTTGCAGGGTGTGTTACAGCTCGCAGGAATTGCCTACGTTGGTTGTGATGTTTTATCTTCAGCGATTGGAATGGATAAGGATGTTGCTCGGAGGGTCGCGTGTAGTGATGGCATTAAATGCGCTAGGTATAAAACTCTTTCATGGCATACAACTAAAGATGAAAGAGTTACTTTTTGTGAAAGTGTTGCAAAAGAGTTAGGCTGGCCACTTTTTGTTAAACCAAACTCAATGGGTTCTAGCGTTGGGATTCATAAAGTAAATAATATTTCTGAGTTGAAAAATGCTCTTGCTGATGCTCTTCGTTATGATGAATCTGTAATAGTTGAAGAAATGATTTATGGTCGGGAAGTAGAATTAGCGGTCCTAGAAAATAAGGTTCCCTCAAGACGACCTAGAGTTAGCGTTGCTGGTGAAATAAAGGTGCATCATCGTGATGGATTTTATTCATATAGAGCGAAATATTTAGAAAGCAATGAAACTGAATTGCTGATTCCCGCTATCTTAGATGAAGCATTGCATGCAAGATTACAAAGTATAGCGCAAGATATTTTTGTAAGATTGAAATGTAAAGGGATGGCGAGGGTAGATTTATTTATAAATGATCAAACTGGTGATGTATATTTTAATGAAATAAACACTTTGCCTGGATTTACAACGATTAGTATGTATCCTAAGTTATGGCAATATAGTGGGGTTGGCTATACTGAATTATTGGATAATTTAGTTGAGTTATCGTTGACTCACCAAATCTGTCATTCACAATTGGTGAGTCATTATCTAGGGTTATAATTAACTCCTTGACATGGGTGTCTTATGGGAGATTTTTTTAAAAAATTTAATTTTGTTGGTTTTTTATTATTATTAATTTTTTGTGCCCTTTTGCTGCTAGTTAGGGTAGTATATTTATATGTGGCAGCTCCGCAGAGATTCCCGATAAATACTTATAAAATTTCGGCGAAATATGAGCATATTACTCGCGCTGAAATAGAAAGAGTTTTAGCAAGGTTTGGTAATGATAGTTTTATTTTAATGTCTACAAATAAATTAAAAAATGAATTTTCTAAATTGGCTTGGGCTAATGAAATAGATGTGCAGAGGGTTTGGCCTGATACTCTAAAAATAACAATTACAGAGAAAGAGCCGGCAGCTTACTGGAATGATGAAATTTTAACAAAAGATGGCCAATTAATTTTTACAAACTTGGAGGACTTGCAAAGGCAAGTACAAGTGAAATTTTTACCGCAACTAAGTGGGCCGGATGATAAAAGAAAAGAAGTCTTACAAAATTATCAAAAATTGAGTAAGTTATTAGGAGAGTATGGATTAAGAGCAGTATCTCTTAATTTACAACCAAATTTATCATGGGATATGAAGTTGTCTGATGGTGTTGAGTTGCGGTTAGGCAAAATGGATATCGAGAGGCGTGTACAGAGATTTTGTAAAGCTTATTCAGCAGTTTTCGCAGATAGGCCTGAGCAAATATCTAGAGTCGACTTAAGATATGCACACGGTATGGCTGTTAGGTAAAACTACTAAAATAATAGGAAGATAATGGCTAAGAAATCTGAAAGAAATATTATTGCTGGCTTAGATATTGGAACTTCAAAAATTGTAGCTTTAGTAGGAGAGGTTACTCCCAATGGTGAAATAGAATTAATAGGTATTGGCTGTCATCCATCTAAAGGTTTAAAACGAGGGGTTGTTGTTGATATTGAGGCAACAGTTAATTCTATTCAGCGAGCAGTTCAAGAGGCTGAGCTGATGGCTGGTTGTGAGGTTGCATCAGTTTATGCCGGCATAGCTGGAAGCCATATTAATAGCGTAAATTCACATGGGATTGTTGCTATACGAGATAGAGAAGTATCGCAGGCTGATGTTGACCGAGTGATAGATGCGGCAAAGGCCGTTGCTATTCCTGCCGATCAGAAAATTATACATATTTTACCACAAGAATTTATTATAGATAATCAAGGTAGCATTCGTGAGCCAGTTGGGATGTCAGGTGTTCGCTTAGAGGCTAGAGTTCATATTGTTACCGGTTCAGTTAGCTCTTCTCAAAATATTGATAAGTGTGTGCGTAGATGTGGCTTAGAAGTAAATGACATAATTTTAGAGCAATTAGCTGCGAGCCATGCAATTTTAACAG
>Ga0155559_1015_pt3 | contig 16684 bp, 15 predicted proteins | sample RifCSPhighO2_12_FD_107216 | JGI IMG/M metagenome (GOLD analysis project Ga0155559, IMG submission 107216) | Legionellales bacterium RIFCSPHIGHO2_12_FULL_35_11
TGTCTCGCAAAATACAAATCCATGCCCCGCCTAAATCCTTCTTTACCTAAGATTGTGTGCTGCATACGAATTACTTCCGCCCCCTTATTATAAATAGTAGCAGTATAAAAGTTGCTAATCTCTTGATATGAGGTTGGCCGAACCGGATGGGCCATAGGGCTCGCATCTTCAGGAAATTGTGTGCTTCTTAGTACCTTTACATCTTGAATACGAAACATATCTCTACTATTCATATCTCTAGAAAATTCTTGATCACGGAAAACAGTCAACCCTTCTTTAAGACTTAATTGAAACCAATCACGGCAAGTTACTCTATTTCCTGTCCAATTATGAAAATATTCATGCGCAACAACCCCTTCTATGCCAGCATAATCTTCATCTGTTGCTGAGCTATCACTTGCCAAAATATATTTCGAGTTAAAAATATTTAAACCTTTATTTTCCATAGCACCCATGTTAAAGTCGCTTACAGCAACTATCATAAATGTATTTAAATCATATTCTCGACCATATTCTACTTCATCCCATAACATGGCTTTTTTTAATGAATTCATAGCATGTTGACATTTTTCTATATCCTTAGGCTCAACATAAATTTTTAAACTCACATTCCTTCCAGACATTGTCACAAAAGCATCTTCAATATGTGACAATTTTCCTGCAACTAAGGCAAATAAATATGATGGTTTTTTAAAAGGATCTTCCCAAATTACAAAGTGGCGATTCCCCGCCAAATTACCTTCAGCAACTAAATTTCCATTTGAAAGTAAGACAGGGTATTGTTCTTTATCAGCTATAATTTTTGTTGTATATGAAGTTAAAACATCAGGGCGATCGTAAAAATAAGTTATCCTGCGAAATCCTTCTGCCTCGCATTGCGTACAGAATAAATCATTGCTCTTAAATAGCCCGGATAATTCTGTATTATTTTGAGGATATATTTTTGTAGTTATGCTTAAGAAAAATTCATTATTATCATAGTGAATAGTTAAGCTCTGTTCATCTAATTGATAATTTTCTGAGGATAGAGTTACACCATTAAGTTTCACTTCTAATAATTCCAAATCTTCCCCGGATAGACATATTGGATTTTTATTATCACAATTTATCCTTTTAATCCGCATAGTATTTTCAACTGTTACAAAATCATTATATAAATCGAAAGCTAAATCAATTTTTAAAATGGAAAAATTAACTGTTTTATAATCTGCTAAATAGGTGGTTATATTTGTCATGTTAGTCCTTAATTTCAACAAACATCCTCAGGAATTCTCAATGTATCATTGTTGATGTCTAAGTATTAAATTTAATAGTATGCAGTATATGCAATTTCAATCTATACTGACAATAACTCAGGTATTTTTTTCAGGGGGCGCTTATGACTACTAAAAAATTTCTAGATGACTACGCCAAACGTTTTGAAACAAATAAAGAAGAAGAAATGGGGTTAGATGAGTACCTGGAGCTTTGTGCAAAAGATCCAATGGTGTACGCAAATCCTGCGGAAAGATTACTTAAAGCTATTGGTGAACCTGAACAAATTGATACCAGAAATGACCCTATCCTATCTAGAATTTTTTCAAACAAAGTCATTCAGCATTATAAAGTATTTGATGAGTTTTTTGGGATGGAAGAGTCAATTGAACAAATAGTTGGCTTTCTAAAGCATTCTGCTCAAGGCTTGGAAGAAACTAAACAAGTCCTTTATCTCTTAGGGCCTGTTGGTGGTGGTAAATCTTCAATTGCCGAAAAACTAAAGGATTTAATGGAAAATATTCCAATTTATGCAATAAAAGGCTCTCCAGTATATGAGTCTCCTTTATGTTTATTTGATCCAGAAGAAGATGCGCAAATACTCCAAGAAAAATATGGTATTCCGCGTCGTTATTTAAGATATATAATGTCGCCCTGGGCAATTAAACGCCTAAATGAATTTAACGGTGATATTAGCAAGTTTCGCGTAATCAAAGTAAAACCTTCTCGAGCTAAACAAATTGCCATTGCTAAAACCGAGCCAGGAGATGAAAATAATCAAGATATTTCATCTTTAGTTGGTAAAGTTGATATTAGAAAGCTAGAACAATTTTCTCAAAACGACCCAGACGCATATAGCTATTCTGGTGGTCTTTGTCGAGCTAACCGTGGTTTGTTAGAATTTGTTGAAATGTTTAAAGCACCTATCAAAGTTCTACATCCACTCCTAACAGCCACTCAAGAAAGCAACTATAATCCAACAGAGGGTTTATCTTCTATTCCTTTTGAAGGAATTATTTTAGCGCATTCCAATGAATCGGAATGGCAAACTTTCCGTAACAATAAAAACAATGAAGCCTTTATTGATAGAATTAATATCGTTAAAGTTCCATACTGCTTACGAGTATCTGAAGAGTTAAAAATCTATCAAAAATTATTAGATGACAGCTCATTGATAAGTTCTCCTTGTGCACCAGGAACTTTAAGCATGTTAGCACAATTTTCTGTCTTAACCAGGCTTAAAGAGCCACAAAATTCTAGTATTTATTCCAAGCTTCGCGTTTACAACGGTGAAAGTATCAAAGATACCGATCCTAAAGCAAAATCTTATCAAGAATACCGGGATTTTGCAGGAGTAGATGAGGGCATGAGCGGTATATCAACCCGTTTTGCTTTTAAAATATTATCTAAAGTATTTAATTTTGATAATACCGAAATTGCTGCAAACCCAGTGCATTTACTTTATGTATTAGAAAGACAAATAGAACAAGAGCAATTTTCTAAAGACACTCAAGAAAAATATTTGTCTTTCATCAAAGAGTTCTTATCACCAAAATATGTAGAATTCATTGGTAAAGAAATCCAAACAGCATACTTAGAATCTTATTCTGAATATGGACAAAATATTTTTGATAGGTACATAACTTATGCTGATTTCTGGATTCAAGATCAAGATTATAGAGATCCTGATACAGGTGAAATTTTTGATAGAGAAGCTCTCAACACTGACTTAGAAAAAATCGAAAAACCTGCTGGAATATCAAATCCTAAAGATTTCCGAAATGAAGTGGTTAATTTTGTTCTAAGAGCCCGCGCAAACAATCATGGTAATAATCCAAAATGGAATAGTTACGAAAAATTGCGTTCAGTAATTGAGAAAAAAATGTTTTCTAATACTGAAGATTTATTACCAGTGATTTCGTTTAATGCTAAATCTTCAGAAGAAGACAAAAAGAAACATGAAGATTTTATAGCACGCATGGTCGATAAAGGATACACAAGAAAGCAAGTTAGATTGCTTTGCGAATGGTATTTAAGAGTCCGTAAATCACAATAACTGGTGGCTATCATGACTCAAATTATTGATAGACGAAAATCTCCTAGTAAGAGCACGGTTAATCGCCGTCGTTTCTTACAAAGATATAAAAAACAAATTAAAAAAGCTGTCTTTGATGCGATAGGTAAACGAAGTATCACCGAAATTGATAAAGGTGAACAAGTGACTATCCCTTCTCGGGATATTTCTGAACCAAGATTTCAGTATGGTCTAGGTGGACAAGTAGAACGAGTATTACCTGGGAATGATCAATTTATCAAAGGCGATAAAATCAAAAAACCTTCTGAAGGTGGTCAAGGTGAAGGAGAATCTAAGGCCAGTAATGAAGGTGATGGCGAGGACGACTTTATCTTTCAACTTTCGCGAGAAGAATTTCTTGAGATATACTTTGAAGACTTAGAGCTTCCTGATCTAGTAAAAAAAGAACTCTCTGAAATTAAAACCTTTAAAAATGTCCGTGCGGGTGTTAGCACCACTGGAATCCCAACTAATATTAATATTTTACGCTCTATGCGCCAGGCAACTGGAAGAAGGATGGCGCTATCTGCAACCCACAAAAAACGCCTTCATTTAGCAGAAGATGAATTAGCGCTTTTAGAGAAAAGATCTAATCCTAATAAAAAAACTATCCAAGAGTTATTAAATGAAATAGAGACCTTAAAAAAGAAAATCGCTGCTGTACCTTTTATTGATTCATTTGATCTTAGATACAATAATCGCGTCAGAATTCCAGCACCTACGACTAACGCTGTTATGTTTTGCATAATGGATGTATCAGGATCTATGGATGAGCCAAAAAAAGACATAGCAAAGAGATTTTTTATCTTATTGTACTTGTTTTTAAAAAGAAATTACGCATCCATCGACTTAGTATTTATAAGACATCATACTTCTGCGAAAGAGGTTGATGAAAATGATTTCTTTTATTCACGCGAAACAGGCGGCACAGTAGTTTCTAGTTCCTTAGAATTATTATATGAAATAATCGAAAAAAGATATAATCCAGCACAATGGAATATCTATGTTGCACAAGCTTCTGATGGCGATAATTGGAATGCAGACTCCCCATATTGCTTAGATATAATGAAAAATAAAATCATGCCTCTTGTCCAGTATTTTTCTTATATTGAAATTATGCCGCGCCATCATCAAAGTTTATGGGAAGTATATGAAAAAATTCGCGAAGATCATCCAAATTTTTCCATGGAAAATATTGATAATGTCATGAATATTTATCCTGTATTCCGTGAGTTATTCAAGAGGAAAACAGCATGAAAAAAAACCCTATATCTAAAGATGCTGAATGGACTTTTGGGTTAATTGAAGAATATGACAAGGAAATAGCGCGTATTGCTAAAAATTTCCATCTAGATACATATCCTAATCAAATCGAAATGATTTCAGCTGAGCAAATGATAGATGCGTACGCATCTTCAGGCATGCCGATAAACTATAGCCACTGGTCTTTTGGCAAACATTTTGTCTCATATGAGCGGAATTATAAAAGAGGAGCGATGGGCCTTGCTTATGAATTAGTTATTAATTCAAATCCTTGTGTTGCATATTTAATGGAAGAAAATACTATGCCAATGCAAGCCTTAGTTATTGCTCACGCATGTTATGGGCATAACTCATTTTTTAAGGGCAATTATTTATTTAAAATGTGGACCTCTGCTGATGCGATTGTAGACTATTTAGTCTTTGCAAAAAATTACATCAGTGAATGCGAAGAAAGATACAGCGTAACTGAAGTTGAAAATACCCTTGATGCTTGCCATGCTTTGATGAACTATGGTGTTGATAGATACAAACACCCACAAGCTTTATCAATTCAAGAAGAAAAAATTCGTCAATTAAATAGAGAAATATATCTTCAATCAGAAGTAAACGAACTTTGGCGGACTATTCCTAAAAGTAAAGATCTAAGTTCATCAACGAAAAAAAAGCGTTTTCCATCGGAACCACAAGAAAACATCTTATATTTTATGGAAAAAAATGCCCCTCAATTAGAGCCTTGGCAAAGAGAAATTGTCCGGATAATTCGAAAAATAGCGCAATATTTTTATCCTCAACAACAAACCAAAATAATGAACGAAGGCTGGGCTTGTTTTTGGCATTATACTCTCCTACATGCCCTATATGATGAAAACTTAGTAACAGACGCATTTATGCTAGAAATCTTACAAACACATACCAATGTAATAATGCAGCCACCTTATAATAGCCCGTTTTATAGTAATATTAATCCATATACCCTTGGTTACCATATGATGCAAGATATTCGTAGGATTTGTGAACAACCAACCAAAGAAGATGAAAAATGGTTCCCTGATTTTGCTAATTCTAATTGGATTGAAACCATGGATAGCGCTATGCGATATTATAAAGATGAGAGTTTTATCTCACAATTTTTATCGCCTAAGGTCATTCGTGATTTAAAGCTATTCCACATAATGGATGATGATCGTTATCTTGATTATAGTATTGGAGCAATTCACGATGAAGATGGATATCAAAAAATTAGAGAAACACTATCAGCACAAAATAATCTTGGTAATCTAGAGCCTGATATTCAAGTCTATTCTGTTGATATAAAAGGAGATAGAACTCTCACATTGCATTATACAGAGAGAGATCGTATACCTTTAGGTAAAAATACTGAAGAAGTTTTAAAACATGTATACGCACTTTGGAAATATCCTGTAATATTAAAAGTTATTAATACACATAATGAAGTAGTCGCTGAATTTAGATGCCCACCTATTGAAGGTCCCATACTACCAGTTGTTGGAGGTTAGAAGGATTTATATGTCTTGTTTATTTTGTAAAATTGTTGCAGGTGAAATACCAGCAGAAATCATATATAATGATGATGAAATTATGGCTATTAGAGATATTTCACCCAAGGCACCGCTGCATTTATTAATTATTCCTAAATTACATATCGAAACTATCAATGATACTAACGGTAAAACTGAGTTTTTAGGAAAATTAATTTTAAGAGCAAAAGAGCTTGCTAAAGAGCACGGTGTTAGTGAAGCTGGATATCGCTTAGTCTTTAACGTAAATGCTGAAGGTGGACAAGAAATTTACCATATTCACTTGCATTTATTAGGCGGTAGGCAATTAACCTGGCCTCCTGGTTAATCCACTGCCATTAAGTTAAGGATTTTGTCATTCCCGCGACTCATTCATAAAGTTTTTTAGGTTAACTAATGGAAAATTTATTTAAACAAATATTAACAGATATTGGTGAAGACGTTTCTAGAGAAGGACTAGCTGATACTCCGGCAAGAGCAGCTAAAGCGCTACGCTATTTAACCAAGGGTTACAGTGCAAGTATCGATGATATTATCAATAATGCTCTTTTTGATTCAGATATGAATGAAATGGTTATCGTCAAGAATATCGAGTTATATTCTATGTGCGAACACCATCTTTTACCTTTTCTAGGAAAATGTCATGTTGGTTATTTGCCAAATGGCAAGGTATTAGGATTATCAAAAATTGCTAGAATTGTTGATTTTTATGCTAGAAGATTACAAATACAAGAAAGATTAACATCTGAAATTGCTAATTGTCTTGGCAACATAACCGGAGCTAGGGGCGTTGCAGTTGTAGTTGAGGCTCAACATCTTTGCATGATGATGCGTGGCGTTGAAAAACAAAATTCTGTTATGACAACTTCTGTTATGCTTGGTGAAATGCGTGATAATTCAAGCTCAAGAATGGAGTTTTTAAATCTAACGGCATCTTAAAAAGCAAATTTTATAGTTTAATAAGGGAAGTTATGCGAGTTGTAAGTATTAAAGGTCGTGAAATATTAGATTCTAGAGGCAATCCAACAGTTGAAGTAGATTTAGTTTTAGACAATGGAGCTATGGGGCGTGCAAGTGTACCATCAGGTGCATCTACTGGTAGTTTAGAGGCAGCAGAACTTCGAGATAATGATAAAAATAGATATTTAGGCAGAGGTGTTTTAAAAGCCGTTGAAAATATCAATAATACTATAGCCAATGCTTTGCAAAATAAAGAAATTTCCTCTCAAGATGAATTAGACAGTACTTTATGTGAGCTTGATGGTACAAAAAATAAAGCTAGATTAGGTTCTAACGCAATTTTGGCTGTATCACTAGCTTTTGCTAGAGCACATGCTAAATCTCAAAATATTCCATTATTTGTTTCACTAAATCAAGGTGAGAAAATGTGTATGCCTGTGCCGATGATGAATATATTAAATGGCGGTGTGCATGCTGATAACAACGTAGATATTCAAGAATTTATGGTTATGCCGATTGGTGCCAAAAATTTTCCTGAAGCATTACAAATGGGCGTAGAGGTTTTCTTCTCTTTAAAGTCTACGCTAAAAAGCCAAGGTTTTAATACTTCTGTCGGTGATGAAGGTGGTTTTGCCCCGAATTTAACATCAAATAAGCAAGCACTTGACTTCCTATCACAAGCAACGGAAATGGTAGGCTTGCGCTTAGGCCAGGATATTGTATTCTCTCTAGATGTTGCAGCGTCCGAATTATTTTCAGAAAATAATTATACGCTTAAATCAGAAAACAAAATCCTAACCGCAGATGAATTAATTGCATACTATGCTGATTTAATTGAAGCTTATCCTATCGTAAGCATTGAAGACGGTCTTGATGAAAGCGACTGGCAAGGCTGGCAAAATATGACAAAATCATTGGGTGAAAAAATTCAACTTGTTGGTGACGATTTATTTGTAACAAATAAGGAAATTTTACAACAAGGGATTTCCTCCCAAACTGCCAATGCTGTATTGATAAAATTAAATCAAATTGGTACATTAAGTGAGACAAGGCAAACAATGAATCTGGCTAGAGAAAATAATTATAATTGTGTTATGTCTCATCGCTCAGGTGAAACAGAAGACTCATTTATTGCAGATCTAGCCGTAGCTACTGGATGTGGGCAAATTAAAACAGGATCGCTATGCAGAACAGATAGAATAGCTAAGTATAATCAATTACTTAGAATTAACGAGCTAAAAGTATTAGAATATGCTGGAAAATCAATTTTAAGATAAAGTTTACAGTTAAACTTTAAGGACTTAGATGCGGGCAATTGTAGTAGTTTTAATCATAGCACTACTAGGATTACAGTATAAACTGTGGTTTAGCGATGGCAGCATTTCACAGTGGGCTAAATTAGAACAAAAACACAAGCGACAAGTCTTAGAAAATGAAAAACTTCTAGCTAGAAACTTAGCAATTGAAATAGAAATTTCCGAATTAAAATCCGGCGATCAGGCCCTAGAAGAACAAGCAAGATATGAACTTGGCATGATAAAAAAAGGCGAAGAATATTACCAGTTTTCTGACTAAATAAGGCACGAAGCAAACCAGAGCTCCCTGGCTTCGTACTTCGCAATGACGAAATTATCATAATATCTTTGTTTACTCCCAAAGACTAACTACCAAGCCACCGCCTCCGGATCCTGTTGGCTTTACTGCTAAAGCGCCAGCACTTTTTATTTGCTGCATATGTTCTGCGAGCTTTGGAGTAATTAATCCCCACTGTTCAAAACAAGCATTTGCTAATTGCATGGCTTCTTGGAGCATTGCTAGTGAATTTAAAGATTTATTCTCTAAGGCCATTTTTGCAATTTCAACACTTTGACCCATTTGTAGATCAAGTGCCTTTGCTAATTTTTCATTAGAATCCCAAAGTTTTTTTACTTTATTAATACATTCTGCGGTCGGGGATGTTTCATTACAACTACTTAATTGCCAATTTGGTTGCCATGCTGAGTGTATAGTATTAGTAACTCCTTGTTTAAAATAAACCCCACTATTTGTAGAAACACCAGCAATATCTAATCCGCTACTTTTCCCATGAAAAATGTCTTCTAAATTTTTAGCAAAATTATATATTTGATCTAGCTGTAAAAAATTTAGATATTCAAACCATCTAGCTACAGCAACACATAAAGCAGCAGAAGCTCCCATACCTATTCCTGCTGGGATATTCGTTTCGATATAAACTTCTCCAGTAAAATCATCAAACGGCTCATTAAGTATATTACAGGCTTTATTAATTATTTTATTGATAACAATATTTATATTTGTATCATTTTGGTTTATATAATTTGTGCGTATTTTAAGAGGGCTTAAGTTTCTAGTATATGATAGCTTTATAGTTTTATCCGTGACAGGAAAAACCAAAGCTCCCGAGCCTCTGATAACTGCATGCTCCCCAGCTAAAATCCATTTGCCATGTGTAATTGCTTCGAAATCAAAGGACATCAAAATTTCCCTTTAAATAACGATTTTTAAAATAATCCGCCATTTCTAATTGATCTAAGCGATACAGTAAATGAATATTTGGACCTGCATCCATAGTTATAATGGGCCCATCTTGCTCACTTTGCCAAAGATCTTTAAGTAACTTTAAAACAGATTCACTTTCGCTATTTATATATGAAAATGATTTTTCAGCTGTATGAAATAACTCATGCATATCCATGAATTCAGCAAAACAAATACTATAAGCATCGTGCCACTTTTTACTATTTAGAGCTTTTAATAATTGCTTTAAATTTATTTTTGCTCTTTGTCCCCTCGCTGCGTAATTTGGGCTGGTTTTTATTAACTGATGAGCTAGAGATGATGAAATATTTTTAGGTGACTTACTGATGATTATGACTTCGTGATGTAATTTTTCATAATGAGTATCAATTTTTGAAATTATATCATCTTCCCAAAGCGCCCACGGAGAAAAAAATGATCGGCAGGACGATCCGGATCCAATTCTGCTTAAACTTGCTTGCTCAATAATTGGCGGGAGAGATTTATTATTTAATTCACAAAATGCTGCAATTGCGCACTTTGTTAAAGCTGCAAAGCTTGATGCTGAGCTTGCTATACCACTACTATGTGGAAAATTATTATTAGATTTAATTTTGAAAAAATTCTTAATTGCAAATTTTTCTTTTAAAAAAGCAAAATGCTTTAAAAACTTCTCTTGTGCACTAGCCGATAAGCTAATCTCTGGCTGACCTGCTACATGTAATGGCTCCCAAGTATCTTGATTGAAATTGGATAATTCAATAGACACTTCGCTTATTAAATTATCTAATGTATAAGATAAAGATGGGTTATCCGGTAGATTTATAGTTGAATCTCTTTTACCCATATACTTAATTAAAGCGATATTGCTTGGCGCTATAGCATGCCATTTTTGCATATTAATCTCCATGCTCTCCCAGGGTTTTTAATGCCCAGGAGCATCATCCCAAAGAATTTTGTGAAGTTGTAATTGAAATCTGACCGGCAAATTATCTGCAATTATCCACTCAGCTAGTACAGTTGGGCTTAATTGCTTAAAACTTGTAGAAAATAATACTTCAGCGGTATTAATCAAATTATATTTCTTTAAAATCTCAACCGACCAAGCATAGTCAGCCCGATCGCAGATTACAAATTTAAGTTGATCTGTTGGCTTTAAAAGATCGAGATTAGTATATAAATTTTTCTCCATTTCACCAGAAGCTGGTGTTTTTATATCCATAATGATCATACATCTCTTATCAAGTTCAGAAATACTTAATGCGCCACTTGTTTCAATGGAAACTAAAAAACCAGCATCACAAAGCATTTTAATAAGAAGAATTACATTTGGCTGGGCTAACGGTTCGCCACCAGTTATACAAATATCTTTAATTTTAAAATCGGTGGCTATTTTAACTATATCGGCAAGTTGCTTAATCTCACCGCCTTTAAACGCATAGGCGGTATCACAATACCAACATCTAAGCGGGCAGCCAGTTAAACGAATAAATGTAGTTGGCAATCCTGTTTTTGTTGATTCTCCCTGTATGGATCGAAATATTTCTGTAATGCGCAATGTCGTCATAAACTACGATTGATCTCTTCTAATTTAATTTGAGCTAATTCAGATACTTTAGTATCAGGGTATTTTTTAAGTACTTCTTGTAAATACTGCGTGGCTTCCATTTTTTTACCAGAATCCGCTAAAGCAAAACTCATCTTAAGCATACTAGCTGAGTATTTATTGGATGTTGGAAATTGTTGGAGTACAGCATTAAAATGCGAAATGGCATCTTTATAATTTTTACTGTCTAGGTACATTTCACCAGTCCAGTATTCAGCATTTGCTGAATAAAAGCCATTTGGATATTTAGCTAGAAACTTCTGCATTGCTGTTAAACCAGCAGAATATTGCTTATTTTTAACTAATTCATAAGCCGCTAAATAGCTAATCTGCTCATCTGCTGGATTAGTATTTGCAGAAGAAACATGCGACATAGCTGGCGATTTATCAAAAAAAGAATTTGATTTTGATTCTGGAGCTGCTGCTTGAATTGGATGTTGTGTCCTTTGATCTTGATTCGTAGAAACTGGGGCTTGATTATTAAATATGGCATTAGGATTTGCAAGACGAGCGTCTAAATCTTTATAAAAAGCTAGTTGCTGCTCTTTTAGAACCTTTAATTCATGTGTTAGCACTTCTAATTGTCCACGCAAATCCTGCACATCTTGTCGTAACTCTTTAATTTTAGCATCAGCATCAAGATTATCAGTTACTATTTCATCGTTACCATTATCTTGTGCAAGCGGGTGCTCAGTTTCGTTATAACTTAGCTGTTGATTATCTTGCATCTCTTCATGTACAGCAGGCCTATCTGGCATAGCCTGCTGTTCTAATAGAGCGTAATTTTCGCTATCATCTACCACAGGTGCCAAAGCAAAAGCACTTTGTGATAAAAAAATCGTTAAGATAACTAAAAAAATTACCTTAATGTTTCGAATCATTTTGTTGCCTCATAAGTAAACTCTGCTCGCCTATTTTGTGCGCGCGAATCTTCATCGTGGCCTAGATTTGCAGGGCGCTCTTTTCCATAGCTAACCACTCTAATTTGCCTAGATGAAACACCGTCTGTTCTTAAAACATCAGCAACACTGTTTGCGCGTCTTTCACCTAATGCGATATTGTACTCTCTACTGCCACGTTCATCAGTATGCCCTTCAATTAATACTCTAGCACCAGGATGATCTTTTAAATATTCTGCCTGTGCGTGAAGTGATGGCATATATTTTTCATTAACATAACTATTATCATAGCTGAACAAATAAATTTGGTTATGCGGTGCTTGCGTTGTATACATTTCACCAGCTTCTTGACCAAAAAATCCACCAGCTCCCCCTAAACCACGAGAAGTAAGACCATCAGTACCCTTTAGACCTGACAAACTTGAACAGGCTGTCATAAAAATTGCACTAATAGCAACTAGTCCGATTTTGGAAAAATAGCCGGTTTTCATTAAATTAATCTCCTATTATTATAGTGGAATCTCATTGTACAATCATTTTAATACCATATCTAGAGCCGCTTTATAATTATTTTTCAACAAAAATATTCAAAATTCTCAATTGGCTATTTACATGGTATATGAGTTGCTGTAAAATAGTACAATATGTGCACAAAATTAGATCTATAAGAACAGTATTTCCCTCCTATCCAGTTGCCACATATTATGATAATTTCGTCATTGCGAGGTACGAAGCAACCCATGGTTCGTACCTCTGTTCCCTGGGCTTCGTACCTCGCGATGACGAAATATGTGGCAACCAGATAGGCAGGCAATATCCTTAAAGTTCCCAACCAGTGTACTTTTAGAAAGTGGCTTCTAAATATGTGAGGTTTTTATGGGATCAAATAACACAACGAAAAATAAATATTTCGCCATATTTTCAAGCTTCACATATGATGAATTAGAGTATGAAGTTAATCTTGGCAGAGACCTTGGCAGTGACTCTAGCTATTCTGCAAAACAAGAGATAGCCACTAAGGTTGGCAAGTTTTTGACCGAAGGCACTATTCCTATTTTAAACCCAGACAACGCTGAAGATAAAATCATAGCAAAAGCAATGTATGAAACTGAGCTTGAGACTAGACAAGAAGCTCTGCTTGCCACAATGCGAAAAATTAAAAAATTAAATACTATTGATAGCACTAGATCAGAGGCAGAAGTTGAGGTCATTCGAGAACAATTACATCTTCATCTATATCACTGCTTATATAGATTCGCCGCGTTAAAAAGTCAAACTGATACTGAAGAAAGTTATGACACTAAATTATTTGAGTGCTGCCTATATTTAAAAATTTGTACTGAATTTTTACTTGAATTTGAAAGCAACTTGCCAGAAAATCTTAAGCAGAAAACAAAATTTAAGCAGGATTTATCTAAAACTATTAACGATAATCAGCCAGAATTATCAAGCTTTGCATTTTACTTTATTGAAAAAAATGACGGCGAGCAAACCTCAGACTACTTAATCCGCCAAGCAAAGCGCCTAAATGAAGTGCGGCTATATTGGCTATGGGTAAGAATATCCATGGAGCTATTTATTCCAGTAGCTGAAGCTATATTACAAACTTCAGCACTGATAGCTGGATATATGAGTTATGTGCTTTATTATCTGCTATCTGCTATCTCTATTGTTGGAATATTTAATCATTTTCTAAAAAAATATTTATATCCATATCTTAACCTTATAGGCCTAAATCTTAAAGAAACTAACAGTTTTTTAAAGGACACAGATAGTATTATGAGGCATATATCGCTTCGCCTATATGCGATTTTAAATTTTCTTGTCTGGGGATTAGTCAACTTTGCATGTTTTTTTTGGTTATATGGACCAGGAATCTTTGGTGCTTATGGCGATCTATCAACTACTCTTCTGCTATGTATGGATCTTACTCTAACTTATTTAGGTTACAGTAGTGAGAAAAGTAGTTTTAAAAAAAACAAAGAAATATATGCCAAAAACTTAGAACAATTAGAATTTAAAATTATAGATTCAAACAATCAAGAAGCAAAAGAGTTACTGGAACTTATAAAAAAAGATACTACTAGTTCTGCAGATAGTTCTGAAGAACTTTCAGACAAATTAAAAAAAGCAACACTTGATAAAGACTTGAAAAAGCAAATTATAAGATTTATTTGGAAATACTCTTTAAAACAAGACTGTGAATATCGTTGGGATACTAGAACAAAGTACCATATAAATAATATAGCATTTTGTATAGCTTTTCTCGTGGGATGCATCTTACTAAGTGGGTTACATATGGTATTTGTAGGAATTGCTCCACCACTTGCCATAATCATGGCAGGTGCAATATTTTTATGTATATATACCGCTCTGTGGAAAACTTTAGATTCAGCAATGAAACTGCATGATATGAATTCAGGCATAACCACAAGTCGGAATGAATTTTCTAGGCTTTTAACAAAACTAGAAATAGCTATAAACAGCACAAAATATGATCTATTACATCGTAAAGTTCAAAATCAATTATCTGGTCAAATAATAGAAAAAGGCCTAGACATAGGTTATCAAGAAGATTTATTTTTATATAAAAAGCTTGAGTGTTCACGCGAAGCGTTAAGTAGATTTTTAATCCCTAGTGCCATAATCGTAACGATTCTATTAGCACCAGCTACGTTATCTATATTCCCAACATATCTAGTGGTGGCTCTTGGAGCTATAATTGCAACGGCTATGGTAGTAACAGCTATAAAAAAATGCTTTACTCCAAAAGCAGCAACATGGAAATTAGAAAAATCAGAAAGTAATAATTTAATTATTCCAGTTAAAGCCGATGACAATAATGCAAAAATAGCAGTAGATATGATGCCTAACAAAATTCATACTTTTCTAGTTAAAAGCAATAATAAGCATAATATGTTACTTAGCCACATAAAAGCTAACAGAACAGAAAGTATAGAAAATATTTCAAATAATTTTTTAACCTAGAAAAAAGAAATAGAAATGATAAGTCCTGAGTACTCATAGATATATTCCTAATTTATAACTCAATTTCGATAAAAAATTCCCGCCTATCTGGTTGCCACATAGGCAGGAAAAATTCGCATTTTGACTCATTTTTAATATACTGAATATATATAACCATAAGAGTAGAAAAAATGAAAAATAATTTAAATTCTATTTTAGAAAAAAATAAAATTTACGCTGCTGAGTTTTCGAATAGTAAATTATTGCAAATTATCCAAGATAATATTATGCAAAATTCCGAATCACGCAGTAAATTACTTAGCTGCATTCAAGTATTTTCTAACTATTTTCAAAAAACCGTAATGTTACGCACGGCTTTAAATGAGAATAATCAATATCTAAGAATTGCTAGGGAGCATTTGTCTGAAGAATTTGGACATGATATCTCATTAATGCATGATAGACACGACAAAGAAGCTATATGGGATCCTGTTTTAGAAGCATGTTCTAGTTGGTTTACTTGGAAAATGATGACTCTAGATAACATAGAAAAAATAGTCTTAATCCATCTAGTTCTTGAAGCAAGTGCTAATATATTTTTTGTAAAAGCCAATCAAATAATGCAGCACTATTCAGAAACAAATTATTTTGAAATTCATGCTGTGGTTGATTTTGAGCACGAAAGTATGGGTCTAGAACTTCTCCAAGATTTACGTGAAATTGATTACAAAAATTTAATACGAATACAACGACAAGGCTGGGACGTTTTAAATGTGGCATGTGAGAGAATGGCTATTCTAGCTTCCGAATAATCCTTAACTTAATGGCAGTGCTTGAGCATCCTCGATAAAAAATGATACTAGGTTTAATTATACTAAAACCAAATTTAGTTTGATATTAACCCATGTTGATCTAAACTTACACTATTATACGAAAAAAAATCCAGGCTGACTAAATCATGCTGAAGATAACAAAGCCCAATAATATTTTTTCGCTAAAATATTTTTTATCGAAAAGACTATTCACCTATGGGTTAATTTATAGTTTGGCATTACTAGTAATAATATGTTTCCAAGTTGTTACTAATAATCAAACCACACAATTATTAAAAGAAGCCTACCCGCTCGCAGCAAATTTAGCCTATAAAAGATTTTTAATTGATGATAGCTACATTCTAGCTGAATCAAAGAAAGACACAGAGTTAACTTTTGAGTTATCAAATAACGTTATTCCATATTATCAGGATCTTAAAAAAGCGTTAAATAAGGCAATTTCTGAAAATAAAGTATGGATTGCCGTCTTACAAGCTAGAATAAATACATTGCAAATAATATCTTTAATTATCGCCTCTCTAATCCTTTCATTATCAATGATATTTGGATTATTTGTAATAAGACAACTAATCAAGTTAGTTGTTAATCCAATTGAACATCTTACTGAGGAAATGCCATCTGTAGTTAGTGGTAAAATTAAAATTACGACTACTCACGGACAATTAAGCGAAATTAATAGTCTAATTCAATCTATAGAACAGATGTTGGCTCATAGGGCTCATTATGAACAAGAGCTGGTAATTAACCAACGC
>Ga0155559_1028_pt1 | contig 15411 bp, 22 predicted proteins | sample RifCSPhighO2_12_FD_107216 | JGI IMG/M metagenome (GOLD analysis project Ga0155559, IMG submission 107216) | Legionellales bacterium RIFCSPHIGHO2_12_FULL_35_11
AATTTTAAAAAACGTTCCTCTAAACGTTCCTGCGTGCAATTTGTTAGTCAATTTTTATTGTATAATATCGCCAATTCTCAATTCAGGTAGTTATTTATGACCCATGCTTGGAATCAATCCATTAATATTAATGAACAGAAAGCCAAACAGCTTATTGAGTCACAACATTCTCTTATCGTTGAAACAATTCATCTCCTGGATGAAGGTTGGGACAATTTAGTTTATCTGGTTAATGAAACCTGCATTTTTCGATTTCCTCGTAGAGAATTTGGGTTAGCTTGTATGGAAAATGAAATAGCCTTGCTGCCTTATATTGCCAGCCAAGTATCGTTCCCACTCTCAGCACCGCAGTGGATTGGAAAACCGTCAGATTTATACCCTTATCCGTTTGCAGGCTATCCGATGATTTCAGGCAAACCGGTTTCAGATGTTGCCCAGTCATTAATTGCAGATACTAACTTTGCTATAACACTTGCCTCATGGCTTTCCGAATTACACGCTATCCCTGTCAAAGAACACTATGCGTCATTGATTAAAGGCGAACAGGGCTGGCGATACGATGTGAATCATCGAGTTTTACGTTGTAAGGAAAATCTTAAGAACTATGAAAATTATTTTTTAGAATTAGGTTTTGATAAGGAAATGTTGCTTGAAGTAATAGCATCTCTACCTCATTTAACTTTCAAAGAAGACAAAAAATCTTACTTGCATGCAGATTTGTATAGTAGGCATGTTGTTATGAATCCTTCAACATTGGCTCCTTCAGGATTAATTGATTGGGGAGATACACACGTTGGCCATCCTGGGATTGATTTAGCTGTAGGTATGATTTTTACAGAAGAGGCATTTGAAGCATTTTTAAATGCTTATGGCGATATAGACGATGAAACCATTAATCTCTTGTTGTTTCATGCTTTTTGTCATCACATGAGTTTTCTACCTTACACTTGTGAGCAAAATAGAAGTCATTTAAAACAATGGGCATCCATGGTATTAGCTAGAGTAATCGATGAAATTAGAAAGCGATAATAATTTTCTTGATGCATTGAATCAAACAATTCCCCAACGCATTATGATTATGGGACGCCCGGGAAGTGGGAAATCAACTTTTTCAATTAAATTACAATCCATGCTCAACCTTCCATTGTTTCATCTGGATAAGCATTTTTTTGAAGCGAATTGGGTGCAACGTAATTATCAGGACTTTTTGAATCAGCAACAAGATTTTGTAAATCAACCGTATTGGATTATTGACGGTAACTCAAGCAAGTCCCTTGAATTACGTTACAGCCGAGCAGATGTTTGTTTATATTTTAATTTCCCTAGATATCTGTGCTATTACCGAACAGTTAAGCGTTTATTCCATAAACATCCTGCGATTGATGATCGCGCGCCAGGATGTCAAGAAACCATACGTTGGTCATTACTGGAATATATGTGGGGTTATGAAAAGCGAATGAAACCCATTTTAAGCCAATTAAAAACTAACTACCCTAATGTAAAATTGATTGAATTACGCTCAGATCAAGATGTTATTCTTTTTTCTGAAAATTTATTACAAGTGATTAATCAATCTGTTATCTGATTCTAAAATTTCTGATTAAATAAAAATGTTTTTTGAAGTATCACTTTCATCACTAATGTCACTTTCCAGGAAAGCTTGGCGTGTTATTATTAGAAATAATAAGATCTACGTATGAGTAAAAACAATGGACGATACAATTGTTAGTCTGATTATTAAACAAGAGGTGCAATTACTTGATAAAATCGGTTCACTAGATGTACTTGCTGAACTTATTGATGATGAATTTATAGAGGTTGGGAGCAGTGCTGTTGTTTACGATAAAGCTGAGGTAATGCGATGGCTTGCAAGTGATGATCAATCTGAACGCATTGGAACTTCATTCAAAGCACACCAACTTTCTGAGAGTATTATTTTATTGACCTATATTAGCTCTATTAAAGACACACCCGCATCCCCCGGCAAGCAAGCTATACGGTCTTCAATTTGGCGATTGACAGATGGCCAATGGCGCATGGTTTTCCATCAAGGCACGCCAATGAAATAAGCAACCAAAAAAATGCCATCTGAAATGTGGCTTGAACCATGTAAATTAATAAGTTTGGAAGTCGAAATAAATGCATCAACTAACAGCGAGAAAGGCTACTTTGAGTGATTTACAGGCTATTGTTAATTTACTCGTCGAAGATGATTTAGGTCAAACAAGAGAAAAAATTAGCGATGAAATTGATCAGCGTTATATTAATGCTTTTTAGCGTATAGATGCTGATTCAAACCAGTATCTTATGGTGGTTACAAACGCAGAGCAACAAATTGTCGCTACGTGCCATTTAACCATTATGTCTTCTCTTACATTTATAGGATCAACTCGCATGCAAATCGAGGCAGTTCGCGTATCATCACTATATCGAGGACAACACATTGGCGAATGGATGATGAACGCTGCATTTGCATGGGCTAAAGCCAACAACGCGGCAATTATTCAGCTTACTACTAATAAACAACGTCCTAGAGCTAAACAATTTTATGAGCGCTTAGGATTTGTAGCTACTCATGAAGGTATGAAACGCTATTGCAGTGAAGCAAATAAATAAAACCCGGCGAGAAAAATAGAGGGGGATAAGGAAAATGTCAATAACGATTCGAGCCATTGAGCAAACAGATCTTTCTGGTTGGAAGGCACTTTATAAAAAATATCTAGCGCACTATAAGACGGAACTCACTGAGCCACAGTTAGTGACTCTTTGGTCTTGGTTTTTTGATAGTGAAAAACAAATGTATGGTAACGTTGCTATCCATGAAAATAAGATTATTGGGTTAGTCCATTTTCGGGAGTTTTTACGACCTATAAAAGCTGCTTCTGCTATATTTATGGATGATTTGTATGTTGAAAATAACCACAGAGGCAAAGGAGTTGCACGAAGCTTAATTAAATCCGTGAACGATTATGCATTAACGACACACATGCCTTTAGTCCGCTGGGTAACTGCACATGATAACCATGATGCGATGAGGCTATATGATAAGGTGGCAACTCAAACACAATGGAGAATTTATGACATGGTTGTGACGAAATAGCGTAGTCGAAAACATGAGTTAATGTATAAAATAAAAAAAAATTTTAAAACGTCACTGTCTATACAGTATAATAACATTAACCAATATTGATGCAGCCTATTATGTCCAAAAAACATACTAATACAATTCCTCCAACTGTCTGGCAATTTTTATGGCAAGTTATCAAACCCTATCGCTGGTGGTATGTTTTAATGCTACAAGCCCCCGTTCTCACTGCATTTTATATTTTTGCTAATAATTACTCTTTTAAATTACTTGTCGATGCATTTTCAACTCATGCCCCCATTCAATATAGTCAATTGGTATTTCCAATTGCTGTATTCATTACGGCACAAGTTGCGCTAGACGTCGTTTGGCGAGTTAGTAATTTTGCAGAATGGAAATGCGAGCCTTTTGCGCGTCGCAAATTACTTAGTACAGCATATGATTACGTGCAATATCATTCTTATAGTTATTTCCAAAATACGCCAAGTGGCACCATTATTAGCAAACTGAAAGGAATTTTAGATGGCTATGACACGGTATTTGCCAATCTTCACCATGTCGTTGGAAAACATTTTTGTGTTGTATTTGTTTCTATTTTTGTATTATTGATAGTCAACACTAGCGTCTTTTTCTTTATGTTAATCTGGTGTATTTTATTTATCGTTATCATGTTGCCTATGGCGTTAAAGCTCAATCAATTATCAAATGAAGCCGCTGAACGGAAACACGAGGTCATCGGGTTTTTCTCTGACAATATTACTAATATCTTTTCGCTATTTTATTTTGCAAAACGACAATCCGAGTTAAAACACGCCAATAATTTAATGTCAAAACACTATGTTCCAAGCCAGGTTACACTTTATAAGTATGATTTTAAATTCAGTGTAATTGGTTCGGTGTTGTATTGGATCATGCTAATCAGCATTTTTCTTTTTATGATTTATTTGCGTAAAAATGCAGAAATTTCCACCGGTGATTTTTTATTTGTTATGTTAACAACCATTGCCATTTCATTTGATTTATGGAGTTTCATGACTGGATTGTGTGATTTTATGAAGGAAATTGGCGATTTTAACTCATCGTTTTCTATCTTAGCCACACCGCATGCCGAGGTCGATGCTCCAGAAGCTATTGCATTTCCTATTCGACAAGGTGGAATTGTATTTAAAGACTTATCTTTTGCTTATGGGGAAGGAAATCCGGTGTTTTCTCAATTAAACCTCACGATTAAACCGGGCGAGAAAATAGGATTGATTGGACACTCCGGAGCTGGAAAATCTACTTTAATTTCATTGTTGCTCAAAAATTTCAAACCAAATAGCGGCGATATTTTAATTGATAATCAAACGATTCATTGCATTACATCAGACTCCTTACGACAACAAATTGCATTAATTCCCCAAGATATTATGCTTTTTCATCGCTCTATCGGTGAAAATATTGGGTACGCAAAAGATAATGCGACCCTAGATGAAATTAAACAAGCAGCAAAGCTTGCTAATATTCATGAGTTTATTGAATCATTACCTGAAAAATACAATACTTTAGTTGGTGAGCGTGGTGTTAAGTTGTCTGGTGGGCAGCGTCAACGGATTGCTATTGCCCGTGCAATTTTAAAAAACGCCCCAATTGTAATTCTCGATGAAGCAACTTCAAGCTTAGACAGTATTACCGAGCAAGAAATTCAACAATCCATTAATTTAATTCTCGAAGAAAATAAAGCTACGGTCATTGCCATTGCCCATCGTTTATCTACCATCCGACACATGGACAGAATCGTAGTTATGGAAGGTGGTGTGATTATTGAAGAGGGGACTTTTGATCAATTAATTAATAATGAGCAGGGGTATTTCAAAAAATTATGGGACAGCCAAGTGAATGGCATGGTGCTATAAAATTATTTGTTGACTATTGCTGGGCTATTTTTCATTTAAAGCCTGGAGCCTAAATTGATGTAGGCGGTATGATATGTGGCCAACTGCCATTAAAAGAGATTTGTACCCTTTGGTAAGATTGGCCTTCCCCCTCGTATTAACGGGGATGGTCGGTGCATCTATTGGTTTTTTTCAGACGGTATTTTTAGCTCATTTGAGTCATGAAGCAATGGCTGCTGGTGCTTTAGTAAGCTGGTTATTTGGCGTCTTTGTTGTAATTATATTCGGCACATTAAGCTCCATTAATGTTTTGATATCACATAAACATGGCGCTAAAGATGTAAGAGGAATATCAAGGGTTACTCGAGATGGGTTAGTTCTGGCGCTATTAATTTCCATACCCGCAATTTTTTTATTCTGGAATATAACACCCATCTTTCTATTCTTTGGGCAAAACCAATCGTTAGTGATGCTCGCAGAGCCTTATTTACATGCATTAACATGGGGATTATTACCTACCTTTATTGTTGTGGCATTGACTGAGTTTATTATCGGCTTGGGTCATGGGCGTGTGGTAATGATATTTACCTCTTTGTCAGTTCTATTGGCATTGTTCTTTAGTTTTGCTCTAATCTTTGGAAAGTTTGGTATGCCAGCGTTAGGAATTGCTGGTGCTGGCTGGGGTACAACTCTCAGTTACTGGGTCATGGTTTTTGTATTGTCTGTTTACCTGATAACTAATAGGCGATATCAAGTTTATTTGAAAGCTGTTTTTAAAATAGACAAACCATTTTATATTTGGGAATTATTAAAAGTTGGGCTACCGATGGGGATTATGTATTGCTTTGAGGTTGGTTTTTTCTTTGCATTAACATTAATGATGGGTTCTTTAAGCCCGCAATTATTAGCTGCTAATCAAATAGCATTGCAATATATGGGGACGCTCATGGGCGTTATTTTTTCTGTTGCCCAAGCAGTGACAGTTCGCATGGGGCATTTGATTGGAGCAAATGAAATAACCGCTGCAAAACGCACCAATTATGCAGGTCTATCTATTTCTATCACTTTTATGAGCTTCTTTGCAGTGATTTATTGGTTATTGCCAAGCTTATTGATTTCTGTCGATTTTGATGTGAATGATCCCGAGAACACTCTGATTGTAAGTTACACAAAACAATTATTTGCGGTAAGTGCCGTATTTTAATTATTAGAAGCAACAAGAATCACCCTGTTTGGCGCCCTACGGGCTTTAAAAGATACAAATTTTACATTAGTCAGCTCTATTATTAGTTTTTGGGGCATCGCACTACCTGTTGGCTATCTGCTTGCAACCCGATTTAATTTTGGTGGGCCAGGATTATGGTCTGGAATGGCAATAGGTGCTGGGTTTAGTACGTCATTGTTATTTTGGCGTTTTAATTTAAAAATGTGCGCGAGGATCGACAAACTTGATCATTGTTGAGAAACATTACATTTTTGAGTAATTTTTGTACTTGACATGGATTTGAAAAATTAGCTATACTTCTTTTACACAGTCTTTGTACCTGAACCGGCGCCGATGGCGTACCTCTCTAGAAATCTCTAGAGTAGGGTACATAGACGACCTACTTAAAATCCCAAATACTCTTAATTTTATACCGACGTTTGAGCACTTCTAGCCAACGATTAGCATCTTTACGCGTATCACTATAGCTCCTCGCTACTGCACCAACAACCATATCGGCTAACTGAATTAGGTTATCTTTTCTCGAGTCGGTAAATTTGAATTTTTTAATTTTATGCTCACCAATCCGTTGTCGCAGATAGGCAGTTAACGCTTTTTTAAATTCTTTATCGCCGCTACCATCTATTTTGATTGAGGCATTCTGCAATACATCATCGTCGTATTGCATCAGCATTTTTACAAAATAATTATAAAAAGAATCCGTATCATTTCTTAGCTTCTGACTGTAGATGTTGCTTTTATCAACCACTAAGGCTCTAACTTCAAAATCATACTGGCATAGTTCATCAAAAAACTTATCTTTTACTGTAGGATGAGTTTTACTGAATTTAAACTCAGGATTTACGCTTAACGTTTGCCGAAGATCAGTAATTGCTTTACTTGCAGCCTCAGCTTGAGAAAAATCTTTAAAAATAACCATACCTACTACAAAAAATGGCGTTGACCCTTTTGTTAATTTAAAGCCTGGACAACCGCTTTCATCGATGAGCACTAACAAAAGTAAATCCTTAATCTTGGAGTAAGCTAGGCGGCTAATTATCTTTGATAATCTAGTTAGCCGTCAATTGAGATGGATGCTAATATTTCTATAGGTTAATCATCATCACCGTCACCTCGTGTGACTTAAACGTATCCATGCCGATATTGTCCCAACCATGAAGTTGATAATATTCAGGAATTGTTGGATCAAACGCAAATAAATAGAGCTTAGTAAAACCCAGTTGTTTAGCATGATTTTTTGTTGGATCAATCAGTAATTTACCGATACCTCGTCCCTGATGAGCTTTATCAACTATTAACGATCCAAGCCATGGTTTCAAATCGGATCTAATTCCATCATTTTCACGTAAAGAGCACATACCCACAGGCTTATCGTTATCCAATGCTACCAAGGTAAGTGGCAATATATTATCATTTAAATGTTCACGAAACCGCGTTTCAACACGTTCAGTAGGTACATCAGGCACCCAAATACTTCCTAATAATTCATGCCACATAGTAGCAAGCATGGGGATCATTGTTGGATGGTGTTTTAGTAATTCGATTTTAATCATCGTAATTTTATACCTTAATCATTTCCTGCATTCATATACAATAGCAGTAGCATCCATATCAGGAACTGATTTCTTATCAAATGGATTCATCATCCTAATATCTCTAAATCCAACGGTTTTAAGCAAATTAATTAAAACGGAAGAATCATCATAAAGACGGACATTAAATGTTTCAATTTCTGTTTGAATGATTCGGCTCCCTTCAACAAGCTCATATCTATCAATAGAATGACATACACTATCTTCAAGCGTCGTTAAACGATTTACAATAATCATTGTACCGTCCGGCTTATGACACACAACCCCACGCCAAATACCTAATGGGCTTGGTACAGATTTGGACGACTCTGCCTCAAAAACTAAAAGGCCATCCTTACTTAAATGGTCATACATAATTTTTAGAGATTGCGTAACTGAATTCAAATCAATAATATGGCCAAACGAACCACTAGGAATAAAAATCAGCCCATATTGTTCCGTCTTCGCTAAATCTTCAACAAACCCATGCCACACTGTGGGATGGAGATGTTTTAGAGCCGCTTTGGCATGCAAAGCTTCCAACATATGCTCACTTGCATCAAAGCCATGAACGTTAAAACCTTCTTGAAGCAAGGGGAGTAGAAAGCGACCTGTTCCACACATGGGTTCCAAAATAGAACCAACTGCATTGCTCACATAGGAGCGATAAAATGCATAAGCATCCTCAGGTGGTTCAGGTCTAATTAGGTCATAAAATTGAGTACATAAGCTAAGGTAACTACCAAGTTTCTGTTGTGTCATTTACATCTCTATTATTTATCTTCCCGCAACATTTAGTCCCATCGATGAATTCAGGTTCCATGGCAGTTTTTAAATTTACGGTTGCTGCCACAGGGGCAATTCATGGTGCGAGAAATCATTTGTTCAATATCGGCTGTTGGTAGATGTTTGCCACCAACATAATACCACCGCCCTTTTTCGAATATAAACTCACTTTTTTCATGTATTGATTTTAAATGAGAACCATCCACAAAGCTTGCCTCAAATTCCACATAGCCTCTGCCCGTGCTTTCAATGACTGACTCAAGTACCTTGAGCTTAATCCAGTTAACTCTTTTCGCCCAACGTTTTGCATCCTGTTCTTGAAAACCAGCCAAGGCATTGCCACGCATAGTCTTTTTGATGTAATCAATATTAGCCAGGGTATAAGCCGAATAACGAGAGCGCATCAGCGCTTCTGGCGTCTTGCAACTTTGTTTACCCGTGATGAATGGTTCGCAGCAAGATAAATAATTTTTTTTAGAATCACAGGGGCATAGACCATCACATATCTTATTCATTTCACGTCTCTTTTCTGTCTTCAGCGGTCTCATAGACTTTATTTTTGCTTCGCTTCCCTACAGCAACAACGAGAAGAATCATTTTATTATCGTTAACTTGATAGACCAGTCTATAACCTGCTTGATGCAACTTGATCTTATAGCAATCTTTAAGCTGGCCGCTAAGTCTAGCAGAAATAACATGTGGGCTTTCCAGTCGCCGTTTTAATAGTTTTTTGAACTGCTCCTGCAACTCCTTCGATAGTTTCTTCCATTCTTTTAAAGCAAGGGGATGAAAATGTAGCTCATAGATCATCAAGCTCAACCTTAACTGATGTAAATGGTGCTGAAAGACGTTGTTCTACAATGCTTCTTAGTTCGTTATCATCAATAGCATCCATCAGTTTTTCAAAGGTTTCGACTGGGATTAAATAAGCTGCGGCTACATTATGGTTAAGAATAACCACGGGCATCCCATGCGCATCATTAATGAGTTTTGTTGGGTTCTTCTTTAATTCGCTAATGCTAGCGACTTGTGTTGCATATAAAGTTTGCATTTTAATGACCTAAATAAAGACCTATATTGTGGTTTGATTATAGTATCTTTTATAATAAAACGTCAATCAATGTGCGATGAAATGTTAAGTCAAATCTATTTATAAGCCATATGATTACTGGGATAATTGTCTTTAATAAACTAAATAATGGACTATAACTATGTTAAATCAACACGTGGGACAAATTAATGAAGTTCAATCAAAAGATTTGGATACTACTCAGCAAAAAAAAATTCCTCAGCATCTCATTCATGATTGCACCCTTGCTTGTAATGACTTTCAGAGTAAAGGCTTCAACCTTGCAAAAGCAAAAGAAATTACTGCTGAAAAATTAGCTACTATTGGAACAATGGACGGCATGCAATCTATGTTGATGGCTCAAATGCTGTCAATTCATCAGTTACAGCAAAAATCGATGACCTATGCGCACTCTATTGGCGATTTCAGGCTGCAGAAGCATTATACAAATGCAGCTGTAAAATTATCTAATTGCTTTGTCCAACAGGCGAATATACTTGCAAGACTACAGGGGGTTGGTAGCCAAAAAATTATCGTTGAGCGGGTTGAGGTTCATCAGGGTGGTCAAGCTATTGTTGGTAATGTTCAAGGGGGGCTGGCCAATAAGGAAAAAAAATGAAAACGACCTCATGTACCGAGAGAAAACACTACGCTTTTGAGAATGCGCCCAGGTGCGGAGCAAAAACCAAAAGGAATAATGGGAAGCCATGCCGTTGCCCTGCAATTAAGGATAAGCTTCGTTGTCGTATTCATGGAGGTGCAAAAGGATCAGGAGCTAAGCGTGGCAATGTAAATGCTTTAAAAAGTGGGGAATATACCGCGGAGTCAAAAGCATTTAGGTTGGAGCTAAGACAATCCATTCAGCACAACAAAAAAATTATCAAGGAATTTGGTTTCTTTTAATTGGGATTCAATTCCAAAATTTCTTACAAGGTGGGAGGGGGTACCAGGGTTTTCAGCAGCCCGGGAGTCATCCGGTGGGGCACAGCTTTCTCAACTTCTCCACCAGCGAATTTTATGAGAGTTTATCTTTTGAGCATTAGTAATGGCGTTGATTAACAAGTCGATGTCTTATAACAACTCATTTACAGACGAACTTACTGTAATCACGCAGTAGACTACTGCGCAATTACCCATAAAAAATAAATTATTTTTTACTGTCACGATTGCCACTATTAACACCTTTGATAAGGAGCTTTAACCGAAATGCTTATAACTGCCAATCACTAAATAGGCTACATTCCCGATATTGGTTCTGCCCAAAAGAATCTTGCTGTTCATTAATCGATTTTTAAAGTTTGTTGCATTTACTGGCTGAAACCCATTATCTAGACAAAATGCTCGGTATTCTGGGTATAATTTATTCATGGCAATATAGTCCGTAGGGCTTGCTTGATATCCCTTATCATCTAGAAATAGTTTGACGCTATCAGACTCTTTCTCATATTGGTCTCGAGCTTTTCTAACCTTGTCAGATTCTGTCAGTCGCTTTTGTTTTAATAATCGATTAAGTCCCAGCAACACCCAGTTAAAAACACCAGACAACTCATTTGCAATGATTTTTTGAGCTAATTGTTTATCTTGCTCAGCCTCTGGGATTGTTACCTCAAAGGGAATGATTTGAAAGCGCCTAAAATAAGCTTCCGTTTGTTCAACGTCTTTAGGTAACTCATTACAGTTAAAAATTAACTTGGCATAGTGTGTGATGATGAATGGTCTTCCATAAGGCAATCGTGCTTCAACTGGCTCACCGCTAACCAATTGTTTAAATATTGAAGCCTCTAATTTACCATTTATTTCACTAGCATAGTTGACCAATTTATTTGCAATCATTGCTCGTGAATATCCGGTCTCGTTAGTTAAATTTTGTAGGGAATATTCAGAGGTATTTTGCTCCCCTAATAGACTTCTAACGATTTCATAAAATACCGACTTTCCATTAGCGCCAGTGCCATACAGCAACAATGTCTTTTCTAATTTTAAGACACTGGGATGAATGAACACATAGCCTAAATACTCGGCAAGAATGTATTGTAAGTTCTTATCAGGTAATACTTTATCTAAATAACTCTCAAACAATGGAGCCGTAGCATCAGGATTATATTCAAATGCTAATTGATAGGTCATAAAATCCGCGCGGTCAAAAGGATTTAATTTGATTCCGTTTGGCGTGATTTCAAAGGTTCCATTTTTAAGATTAATAAGAACAGCATTCTTTTGAGGAATTGGCTTAGGTAAATTCGCCAAGGCGATAAATTGTTTGTAGAGCTGCTCTCTGAAATTGAAGTACCGTGCAGCGAATTTATCAATACCCATCATTTCTGCTGCCTCACCTAAGAACGACTTTAATTCATCTGCATCAACTAAACCCCAATATTCGCCATTGTAGATATAAACAAAATCGTGATTTTTACAGATACCCCATTGATTTGACTGTGCAAGCGCCAAAATTTGTTCAATAGCAATAATTTGGAAATGGCTGTTTTTGAGTTTTTTCTCGTCTTCAATATCAGCTAATTGTCTAAAATTTACTGGAGCAATTTTTTTGATGAGTTCAGATAATATTTGATTGTGTAGTTTTGGTTTAACAGTTAATTGTTCGTTGAGAATACTGAGTGCCTCAGCTCGGCTGTTCCCCTGCTCCATTAAGAGCACAAACAAATCATTGTAATCGCTTCTTTTAATTTCCGGTCGCAGTGTATCAGGGATACTTGAAAAATCAGGTAAACAAACATTTCCACCAACTAAGGCTACAGCTTTGTAGGCGTTATCTTCAGATGTAATCTTCTCACCATCGGAAGGAACATCACAACAATAAATAAGCCTATTTTTCGGATAAGCTTTAGCAATAATAGGTGCAATATTATCGAAACGTTTTCCATAAACACAAATAACCGTCCTTTTTATGCTTTCGCTTATGATCTTGGCGGTGGCGACTCCTTCTGCGAAATAGATATCTTTGTCTGGTTCAATGACACCAAAAACATGAAATCCATTCTTAGATGAGAGTCCGGCATAAAATCTTTTTTTTCCTTGAGCAGGGATCGTTTGAGTGCTAATTACCTCACCAGTAATTAGTCTGACGGGACACAAGATATTTCCATACGGATCTAATCGCAAGCCATCCTCCTCTGAGATGGTTAATAGCTTTCGATCAAAATAGGTATGAGTAACACAAGGTTTAGCGTTCTCCCATTGAACCAGCATTGTTTTTAAGGCTGCATCGCTCCGGTTGTCCTGAGTGATTTTTCTCTTTTTTGCCTCTAATTGAATGGCTTTATATTCACTAGGTGTTAGTTTGGATGGTTCCAAAGTACTGTAAGCCACATTTTCTTTAATGCTACATCTGTGACACTCAAATTTTAATACGGGCACAGGGTTTAAGTCGCTATGCGCACGATAAGCAGCGCTTTTATTATCCTTTGATGATGTAGGGCAATCAAATCGCTGCCAATTTGGCGTGTCAAAGACAATGCTTTCATTTAAAGGATGATTTAGACTGGCAAGCCCCTCTTTGAAGTGTTGCTCAATATCAAGCATGTGAAGTGCTGTCATAGCCAACTCCTTAGATTGTCTATATTAAATAGAAAATCAGATATAATCTGTTTGGTTGGTTTGACTTGGGCATAACAATCTTCACTCAATTCAATGGCCAAATGATGTAGTTTCTCGCAAACTATGGCTTTCACTGGCACATATTCATTAGAATAGCCTCCTAGCCTATGAACGCTTTGGTAGTGATTGTGGTCTAGTCTCCCAAACAAGCTCGGCTGTTCCCGCAGCCGAGGGGAGTTTCCTAAATTAGCCACTATAAATAATGGCGGCTGTTTTGATTTACCCATTCTCATGCCTCCTGATTTGTGTTTGAACGATCTTTAATCCATTGCTGCACTTGGTCACTTCTCCAGCCAATACTATTTTCCCCAATACGCACACGGCTAGGAAAAAGTGACTTTGCTTCCCATCGCGCTAACGAGGAACGAGAAACTTTAAATAGTTTTCGCAGATCCTCGTAACGCAATATTGCTGGTATTTCATGATTCACCTTTACACTCCTTGCTTTAGTTTAAGTACCCTCTTAAGGTACCAGCAGGTTAGTGAATCATAAAATTCGGATTACTTTTGGGGCATAAAACAGGGATACTTCACGCTTAAATGTTCCTTAACTGCGCTTAAGTGCGTTATCTGTGCCAGGTTTACTCCTTACGATTCTTTTCTACATAAGCAAATATTCTTTTAAATGAGCTTAAAGCATATGTCCGCTTCTGAGGTATGATTGTTCCGCTGGCACTCATTAGACTGTAATGAAGAGTATATTTATTGTCCTCTCGCTGAGTGAGATAAACCCGCTTGAAAGTTTCATGCTCATCATATTTATCTACGACACCTCCAGACCGGGGGTTAAATAGATATTCCTCCTTCATACATTTAGAGAAGCTACCAAAATAATAGCCTTGGTTAATCCACTCCTTAACAAAAGAAAGCAATGCAGGGCAGCGCTGTCGATTTCTTTTTTTCTTCGATGTTTTAACAACTGAGATTTGTTGAGATTTATGTTGTAGAGATGGTTTGCTATCGCCAAAAGCAGCTTTTTTTGGGCATGGAAGAGACACCCCTTTAATTGGCTGAGTCAACGCGAGTAAATCAGGACATAATGATGTGATAGGAGTAACACCCAAAGGCAGAATTGGTAAATTAGTTAATAAAGTTGCTGATGTACAAGCTTCAGCATTGGATAAAAGCGAAACACTGGAAAAATCAACTGGGCTATTAAGGGCAGATGGAAGTACCGATGGTTGAAAACTAGTATTAACACCAGAGGGCGTTGTGCCTAATTCTTTAAATTCTGCTAAAGAAAGTAACGAACTGCAAAGCGTAGAGCGGCCCTCAGCAGTATTATTGAGTGTGGTCCATCCTGAGATTGAACTATTTCCTAAAAGACTCGGATCAGTCAATGAACTTTCACTCAGATTTAAGCCCGCTAAAATAGAAAAACCTAGAAGTTCAACTTGGTTATTCAGAATAGAGGTAAATTCCGATTGAAAATCCCTATTAATACCAGAAGGTATTGCGCTTAATTCAGTAGCTCTTCCATCAAAAGATAGCAAAGAAGCACAAAGCGACGAGTTATCTGCAATAGGATTAGTAGTACATTCTAGGGCGGTATTCGAATTGATAAATAAATTTTCATTCAGATCAGATCCAGTAAAGAAAGGATATAGCGCTTTGTTTGGTATTGGTATACCATTAGCAGGAGTGTGCATAGTTTATTCCTTAAACAACCTCATTAATAAATTGCCAAGTTAAGCAGGTGAGGTATATGCTATTCGGTCGGACAACCTAAACTTGGCAAGACGCCTTAACTAATATTCTTTAGTGAAACTACATTGGTCATTAGTTTGGTACCATAAATAATTTCATTTAATTTTTGTGCCCATGATTCAAGAGCAAGACGCTTCTCAGCATCATAACTGTGACGGTCATAAACAGCAGTAACGCTGCCGCTTTCTGAGTGATTTAATATTTTGCTTACAACTAGCCTTGAAATACCTAGAGACGTCATATATGAAGCCGCACTGCGCCGACAATCATGAGGTGTCCACGGCTTAACTCCATTAAAATCACTACGGCGAACCGCATGATCAACCGATGCGCCAGTAATATGCGTATCTTTACGTTTTGCAGGAAAAAGAAAACGAGAGCTTTCATTTAATTTTTTAATACTGTCCAGTATTTGAATCGCCAAAGTAGATAAGGGGACTCGATGCGTTTGATTGTTTTTTGCTTTTTCTGCAGGAATA
>Ga0155559_1135_pt3 | contig 15241 bp, 9 predicted proteins | sample RifCSPhighO2_12_FD_107216 | JGI IMG/M metagenome (GOLD analysis project Ga0155559, IMG submission 107216) | Legionellales bacterium RIFCSPHIGHO2_12_FULL_35_11
ACAAGAAGCACTTAATTCAGGAGATACCTGGCTTGAAGAAGAGATTTTTACAGGTTCGCTCAATTGGGAACGTTTGGCCGCAGTTGATACTGTCTTAACAAAAGAAGAGCAAGACTTTCTTGCCAATGAAACCGAACAACTTTGCGAGATGCTTGATGAGTGGTCAATTGTACAACAGAATGATTTACCTGAACCGGTATGGACGTTTATCCGTGAGAAGGGATTCTTGGGTCTAGTGATTAAGAAAGAGTACGGCGGTAAAGGATTTTCCGCACGAGGCCATTCTGAGGTGGTGATGAAAATAGCAAGCCGCTCAGGTGTTGCTGCCGTTACAGTGATGGTGCCTAACTCCTTAGGCCCTGGCGAATTATTGCATTATTACGGTACTCCCGCTCAAAAGAAACAACATCTTCCGCGTTTGGCAAAAGGGATTGATATTCCTTGTTTTGCATTGACAGAGCCTGGTGCGGGCAGTGATGCGACATCCATTGACTCAGAGGCCGTTGTTGTCCATAAAAAAGTGGATGGCAAAATGGTGCTTGGTCTTAACATTACGGTTAATAAACGCTGGATAACCTTAGCCCCTGTTGCAACATTAATTGGTTTGGCAGTGAATGTAAAAGATCCAAATGGTTTATTAAAGGGTGAGGGTTCAGAGGGGATCACGTGTATTCTAATTTCTCGTGATACGCCCAATCTTGAAATTGGTAATCGGCATTTACCCGCAGGACAACCGTTTATGAATGGATCAATACGAGCAGAAGGAATCTTTGCTCCAATTGATAGTATTATTGGCGGACAAAAAAACGCAGGTCATGGTTGGCAAATGTTAGTGGATTGCTTATCGATAGGCCGCTCTATTTCGTTACCTGCGTTGGGGACCGCAACCTCATCAATGGCGTATATAACCACAGGTGCTTTTGCGCGTATTCGTCGCCAGTTTAATGTTGAAATTGGGGAGTTTGAGGGGATCCAAGAAAAATTAGCTGAAATTGCTGGACTGAGCTATTTGATTAGTGCGACGCGTTTGCTCACTGTGGCTGCTGTCTATGAACATAAAAAACCGTCGGTTGCTTCTGCTATTACTAAATATTTTAACACTGAACTTGCACGAATTGCGCTAAATGATGCGATGGATGTTCATGCTGGACGTACGGTTGTTGTTGGCCCACGTAACTATTTATCCACTAGTTATGTGGGGGCGCCCATTTCAATTACGGTTGAAGGGGCTAATATTATGTCACGGAATCTATTGATTTTTGGTCAAGGGTCGATGGCGTGTCATCCTTTTGTTCGTGAAGAATTCTATGCCATTGAACGTGAAGATGAGCCGGCTTTTCATGTGCTTATTTGGCAGCACATTCATTATTTTTTACGTAATTTTGCCAAAGCACTCTGTGCGGCTTGGACAGCAGGAATTTTTTCAGAAGTACCCCATACCGCTTTGAAAAAGGAGTCTAAGCGGCTTGCTCGTTTGACTTATGCCTTTGCTTGGTTAGCTGATTTGTCGTTAATTTATTTGGGAGGCGATTTAAAACGTAAAGAGCGTTTATCGGCACGCCTTGCTGATGCAATGTCGTATCTTTATATGGTATTAGGCGTTTTACGTTTTTATCAAAAACAAGAAACAGAACAAGGCCATGCTTCAGCCGATCATTTACTCCATGCAAGATGGGCAATCACGTATTGTTTTTATCAGGCTCAGCACGCCATGATTGCTTTTTGTGATAATTTTCCACAACGTTATATTGGACGCGCAGTCCGTTTTTTGCTTTTCCCGTTTGGACAAACAATGCGTTATCCGTCAGACAAGCTAGATCATCAGTTGGCAAAGTTGATGACAACTAATAATGATTATCGTGCACTGCTTAAAAAATCCATTTTTCTCAGTGGTGATGCAACTGAGCCAGTTGATCGCATGGAAAACGCGTTACAACTGATTATTCAAAACGATCCACTCTATGAAAAAGTGAGGGATCTGAGGCGTTATAAATTTGCTGGATTTAAGAAGAAGCTGTTGGAAAAAGTGGAGAAAAAAGAGCTCAGTCAAAAAGAGTGTGATCAATTAATTGCTGTTGAACGCGCACGCTGGGACGCTATTCAAGTGGATGAGTTTTCATTTGAGTCAATGCAAGGCGCTTTTTTTCATTCAATTACGGATACTTTTTCTAATCCATTGGACTAAACTTAAAGTATCTTCTCGAAATTATCGGCCGATGCTGTCATTGTTAAATCGGATAGGAATAGAGGGAATACTACTAAGATGAAAAACAATAAATTTTACAAAATGGGACAATTAATATATCCACTGCGTTGGTACATCATCGGGTTGTGGGTGGTTATTATTCTAGCTTGCGTGCCGTTTACCCCCAACATTATTGGATGTTTTAAAACCACTGGTTTTATCGATGAGAAGTCTGCGAGCGCCATTGCACAGCAATTCCTGGATAAGAAATTAGGTTACAACAAAAATAATCAATTTATTATTATTTATACTAGTCCCACCTTGCACGCGTCCGATCAGTTATATCTCGATAAAATAAAAAAATCATTATCAGATTTAAAAGACTTTCCAATCAAACATGAGGTTTTTCTTCCAGACACGAATAAAAAACAAATCTCCAAGGATGAGCACAGTGCTTATGTGCTAGTCATGGTCAAACGTGGTGAGCCGTTGGATGAGGCAGCATTAGCGCAATTCAAAGCAGCGATAAAGACTCCACCGCACATGACGATGCAGCTTGGTGGGCAGACTATTTTTGAAGAAAATTTAAATAATCAAACGCAGATTGATTTGTTTAAAGCAGATTTTATTGCGACCCCTGTGGCAATTATTACTTTAATTTTTATTTTTGGAACCCTGGTCGCAGCGACAATTCCCATCCTTTTGGGGGGCGGTTGCGCCTTAATTATTCTGACTACGCTTTATATCCTAGGACATCTAGTTGCGCTCTCAATTTTTACAATTAACATTGCCTTATTATTAGGGCTGTGTTTGTGTCTTGATTATTCCTTATTTATTATTAGTCGTTTCAGAGATGAGTTAGGGCATGGACTAAGCGCTGCTGAAGCAATTGCCGTGACCCAAGCTACGGCGGGAGAGGCTATTTTTTTTAGTGGCCTTGCTGTTTTTGCAAGTTTAAGTGCGCTGTTTTTGTTTCCAATCAATATCTTATTTTCTGTCGCAGTGGGTGGGTTGACCGCAGTTTTTGTTGCAGTGTTAACCGCACTTCTACTTTTGCCTGCAATTCTTGCAGTCTTAAGCACGAGAATCAATCTATTACCGGTCTGTTTCTTTAAAAAAAATAAAAGCAATCAGTCTACGTCATGGCATTGGATTGCAGAGAAGGTCGTTAACCATCCGCTCCCTTGTTTCTTTTTTATCCTGATTATCTTGTTAACGCTAGGCCGTCCATTCTTATCAGCCAAGTACGGTGTGTCTGATTATCACATTTTTCCTGAGCAATCGACGAGTAGACAATTTTTTGATACGTATGCTGAAAAATTTAAAGAAAGTGAATTGAGTCCTATTTCAATGGTAGTACAGAGTAAGACTAGTTCTATTTTATCACATGCAAGTATTGACCAATTGCTTGATTTGACTTCGCGTTTAAAACACAATTCGTTGATTGATCAGGTTAACAGCATTGTGACCACCGTCCCGCAGTTAACTGCGAGTCAATATTATGCCTTATACAACTATCATAAAAATCGAATGAACCCAACTATTAAAAAGTTATTGGAAACAACGACACGTCATTACTTTACGGTCATCACTATCGTTAGTAAGTATCAGGTAAACTCGGCCAAGACACAAACATTGGTTGCCTACCTTCGCGAGATTAAGGTCCCTCATGGTATGAGTGCACAGTTGACAGGAACACCTGTGAGTAATATGGATGTTATGGCAAGTATCAAGCATGCGCTTCCTTACGCCATTCTGTGGATTATAATTTCTACGTACCTTATCTTACTGGTTTTATTACGCTCGTTATTTTTACCGCTCAAAGCAATTATAATGAATTTATTAAGTTTAAGTGCTGCGTATGGCGCACTCGTTCTTGTTTTTCAAGAAGGCTATTTACATCGCTTGCTTAATTTTGAGCCGCAAGGAATGTTGGATGTGAGTTTGTTGGTTATTATTTTCTGTGCTTTGTTTGGGTTCTCTATGGATTACGAAGTGTTTTTATTAACTCGGATCAAAGAATCGTATCAACAATACAACGATAACAATAAGAGTATCGTTTTTGGCATCGAAAAAAGTAGCCGAATTATCACAAGTGCTGCACTTATTGTTATTTTTCTATGTAGTTCGTTCCTGGTAGCGGATGTCATCATGGTTAAGGCATTTGGTTTTGGTATTGCAGTAGCCATTTTTGTTGATGCATTTTTAGTACGGACGATTTTAGTTCCAGCAACGATGGCATTAGTCAAATCCTGGAATTGGTATTTTCCGAAATGGCTGGATAAGATTTTAGGGGTTCTAGCCGGCAACCGCCGAAATTTTCGTACAACAAATGATCTGCGTGGTAAACGTTAATACAAAAATGTTTGTTTTTCAGATTCAGGTCGTCATAAATGTACCGATTAATGGAGCTTGGCATATAAATACCCGCGTGAATCCACTCCAATATGATTAAACCAGTGAGTTGTATCTTTACTTTTCGGAGAGTTTATTTTCTCCAAAACATTAAGCTCTTCATTTTGAATTTGCGTGAAATGAATTAATATCTCTTCGATAGAAAGAGTTGAACATAGACTTCCTGAGCGCAATTGAATTACATCACCAAACTCAGTTATATTTGAATCTTGTTTCTTAAATATGACCTTTTTATTTGAAAGATATAATCCCACTAGGATCCAACACATCAACGCAGACTTTTCATTTATCTCAACAGATATAACAGCCTCTTGATGAAAAAAATCATGAAAATAAATAAAAAAAGCTGTGACAATTTGATTTGCTTCATCTCGAGTAATAAGCTCGCCAAGCATGCTCGCACATACGGCGTTTTTGTCTTGATTAACCCAATCTATCCAGCATGTGTAAAAATTTGATTGTATAATTGAATTAACATGAAACATCCAAAATGTAGTTATTTTATCGTCAAGCGGATATGGCAAAATAATCTCTCTATCAATCAACTCCTTAATGTCTGAGTGTTTTCTTGACAAATTAGTGAGATAGCTATGAGCTTCTAAGGACAGTAATAAATTCAAGTGATTATCTTTAAGCCTAAAAGGCAAAATCTTTTTTAATCGACGATGATATACCGGGTGCCTTTCTAATAAATAACAGCCATGACCTTTTAATGCTTGTTTATCTATCTGGGCATGCATCGTCAAAGGATTTACAATAATTAGTGGGTTTATGAGGTAGCGTGATTGTTCGTTGGTTAACGCGATATAAGGCTGCTTATATTTTTTGATGGATAAATTAGATTTATACTGATCTAAAAGTAATTTGAATTGTTCACAATAAATCATAATAAATCCATTGTAATCGTCAGTATCTGGCTCGCTAAGCCAATTAATTTGGCTTGTTGCTAAGTGTTGCTCGAATAGCTTGGCCTCACCGTGGATTGCAACATGCATATTTTTTAAAGAAAAATATTTTATTAACCAATTTGAGTAATACGATCCATGCAAATATTGTCCTCCTCGTTCAAAATATGGTTCTGGAGTGCTATTATTTAGATGCACATGAGGAAAAACAATGACTCCTGTTGAATCAATAATACGAAAAGAATTTTCAATTGTATTTAAATGATTATGATGCAAGATATCATAGCCATGAATTACTTTTACACTTTGCTTGTGCAATGGCCAGGAACTATTTCTAGACGTGAATATTATGAATAAATTTCGTGGTCTTTCCGTCAGTTTTTGCCAATAATTAAACCCTTTATAACCCAACGGGCCTGTATGGTTATGCCAGAATGATATTATTATCTGATCTGGAAATGTACCAGCGAGCCATTCACCAGTAAATCCATTCCAATTGTTACAATCAACAATCACATCATTTTTTTTTAAAAATCTTTTTAATGTGGGAACTAAACTCCCAAAGGTCCTTGTGGATTCATTAAATGGATGAAATGCCACGTAAGGGTCAAGAGTGTATCGTGATAGTTTTCCAGCAAAAAACTGACTATAATCCTCATTGGAAATAAAAAAATCATTTTTTATCGCAGCCAATTCGTCTATGTTTATATTGTTTTTTATTATTTTTGTGAACAAAGGAAATCCATCGAGCACAGGCACACATATTGCACAAATTAGGCAATACAAAAAACCATCTTTTGAAAACAAATCTAAATTGTCGCTATTTAGATCTGCTTCACATAATGGACAGGCAAGATGTGATATAAACTGTTCAAACATAAGCAGTGCTATATTTAATGGCCATAATAAAGAAAATCAACGGGCTCTACATAACTAAAACCTATAATAGCTATCATCATACCTGTGTACCAAGCATATAGTATAAGATAGACAGCCCATTTTGGAAAAAATTTTGATAAAAATAAGTATGCTCTTGTCATATATGTTTTAACTTCAATAATAAAATTTGAATTATTGGTTTTGCCGAGACCAGCCAGGTGAACGTCGTTACTTGCGCAATGAATTTATTTATAAAATTGGGTAATTTTTGCAGTGGCACAAAATTAGTTTTTTGATATGCCCTAAATAGTATAATCCCTAGTCCTTGATATAGTCCCCATAAAAAATAGTATAAGGAAACATTGTGCCATAGCGCTATAGCCATCATGGCTAAAAAAGCGGCTAAAATTCCATTTCTTGAATGAGCAATTACTGGGGTGTAAATATAGTCTTTACACCAAGAAGACAATGAAATATGCCATCGCTGCCAAAAATCAATAAGATTTCTTGCTAAAAATGGCGAATTAAAATTTTCTTCTAGCGAGAATCCCCAGATTTTTGCAAATCCTAATGCAATATCCATATATCCACTGAAAACGACATATAAAATCAGCCAGTCATCCATCGATAATACAAATTGTAGAAAAAATCCTGATATTTCGTAATTATTAAGTAAGTATTTGAACTTGGCACTCAATAAGTAAGATCCAATAAAAATAACTTTAAAGCTCCCATACAAGATTCGCTCGGTACTATCAAATGTATTTCCCCAAGAATAATGGCACCGCTGACATTGCCGCACAAAATGATGATATCGATGAATAGGACCATTTAATATGACGGGAAGAAATAATTGATAATGCAAATATTGTCGCAACGATAATGAAGAAATTGTGCCTTTATAAAGTTCTATCAACACGTGAATATTTCTGCATGTGTAGTAACCAATGCCTATTAATATAATAGATTGCGATACAAGATGAGTATCGTTTTCAACAAATTGATATAGGAGAAATACAAAGCAAAGAAGACTCGTAATGATTACCATGTATTTTGTTTGACTGGTTTTTATTTTTGATGCATACCAAGTCATTAATGTGCTTATTAAGATCCATGTAAGGGATAAAGGAGATATTGTCCATAAAAATAGACCCGTACACACAGCAACACCATCCAATTTCCATCGTTGTGGCAGAATAAAATAAATAATGGTCGTTATACACAAACCCAAAAAAAAGAAAAGCGACAAGTTATTGACGGCCAATTCATGCATGTTTAAATTTCCGTAGAAACCATTTTGTAAAAACCAATCTTCCATTTAAATTCAAATGACCACCATCGATATAATCATAAAGTGGTTGGCTGGGAAATTTCCAAAATGTGAGCCTATTATCTTGAATAAATTGTTGAATAACTTGATTTTCGTTATTGACGTATTTATTACCTAATAATTCATTAGCTAATTGTGAACGTGTTATCTGAAGAAATACAACATGAATACCTTTTGTTTGTGCGGCAATAAGAAAATCATGGAAAATTGGTGGTATTTTTGGTTCATTGGGTAAGTTATGAAAGAATTTTGTATCTAATATATGAGCGACTTTATCTAGTCTCAACTCATCATCAGTTTGCTCATCTTGTTGAATGGTATTGGTTGAGTAGTGGCTCATGTCATGTAGGACATCATGAACACGCAAAGCTATTTTATTAAAAACTGATGGAGGTACGCTGTTCCAAATAAAGGGTTCAATTTGAATAAAAACCCATTTAGGATTTGCTGCTAAAATAGGTTTCAGTAGTACGGAAAATTGCTCTGGTGTTCCGTTAGAAATAGAAAACCTTATAAATTGCATACTGATGCCATGATAATCACTTAATTGACTCATTGCCTTATCATATAAAAAAGCGTATCGAGTTAAAGAGGTCCCTATAGCAACGACACCATTATCTTTAATCGAAAGCAATCGCTCTTGATGTAATCCATTTACTGGAGATGGGGTTTTTTGAGATGGTGTTTTTTGAGGATGAAAATAATAGGCAATCAATACAAATGTAATAACACTACAAGTGCTTATGATCCATACATATAAGATTGCTCTATTTTCATAGTTGTTTGGATACATTTTCATCCCATTGATTTAATCGCGCCGTGATATACATCACGCAATGTGGTAAATTGCATCACATCACGACCAGTAAACCTAAGGTTAAAAGCATGCTCTACTGCTTGGATTAGGCTCATATGTCCAAGTGAGTCCCAACTAAATATCTCGGATATCCCCGAGTGTAAAGTCAGGCTATCTTTAGGGACATTAAATACCTTTGACGCAATCGTTAATAAATGTTCTTCACTTATCTGCAGATTTTTTTGAGCGGTGAATTTTTCATTCGCCATGACTTGTAATTCAGATAAAATGGGTTTTCCAACAGCTCCCTTAGGAATCGAATCAACAAATAAAAAATGTCTGGGAATTTTTGTATTATCTAAATATTGATTGCAATATTGGCTTAATTCAGCTTCATTAATTGATGATAATAGTTCTAAAAAAGCAATAGGTATTTCTTCTCCTATTTCGTTCTGGAAACCTATCACTGCAACATCTTTTACCAATGGATGAGATTTTAACACCTCAACAATTTCGTCAGGATAAATAAGAAACCCTGCGGAAACAATGGCTTCTTTTTTCCTTCCCACAATTTCAATAAACCCATCCTCATCTATTTTTGCTAAATCCCCTGTATAAAACCACTGATCTTTAAATGCAAATTGTGTTGCAATTTGATTTTTAAAATAGCCTGGAGTCACATTATCGCCTTGTAGTAATAGCTCCCCAATTTCACCTACTTTAACGTCTGACCCAAACTCATCAATAATGCGGCTTCTCATATCTACAGGCTTACCAATACTTCCTATTTTATAAGTGGAGATATCCGGACCACAAAATATGCCACCATTAACAGTTTCTGTCAGACCATATACATTATAAATTTTCACGGAAAAACGTGTCTGAAATGTAGACCATAAATATTTATCTAATCTTGATGCAGTTGAAATAAGCATTTTAAAGTTAGGGATATTAAAATAATCTGTATAACTAGCATATTTATTAATTATGTTTAATAACGTTGGTGTGGCAATAAAATGCGAAACTTTCTGCTTTGATATAATATTTAAAAATGGATCAATAGATTGGATTGTAAATGACTCTGTTCGCACTAGTTTAGCACCGCATAATAGTGCAATAAGTGGTCCATGAATCATTCCGTCCGCATGCGATAAAGGAAGATTATTAAATATAATGGATTCATTGTCGTAGCCAAAAACCGTTTGTAATGTGCTCAAGTGCGCAAAAAGATTTTTATGGGTAATCATTACTCCTTTGGGATTCGCAGTAGAACCAGATGTATATAAGATATAGGCTAATTGATTTGGTGAAATTGATTGTACAGGATTAATTGCAGTGGCCGTATCAAGAATAGCCGGATAAGTTCCTTCAAGAAGCTGTTTTTTGCCAAGTATTTTGTGAATAAAGGCTTTTTTCATGTTGTTGCTAATTGCTATTACTTGAGTGATCGGAGCCAATTTATTAATGTCAATATCATTGTCAATAAAGCATAAAGATGCATTTGTTTGTTGAATAAAAAACAATAGCTTTTCTAATTTTGTTTCAGCCGACAATATGACAGGGCAAATACCAGCTAATAAGCAACTTACAAACAAAACAATATTAATTTTGTCATTTTTACTAACTATAATAATACGTTCTTCTAAATTAAGATGATGAGACTGCAATAAATACAATGTCTTTTGAACTAACATTAAAAATTCTCTATAACTAACTTGTTCCGATTCAAGTTCGGCAAAGACACTATTTTTCGCTGCATATTTTTGTATATTGTTATATAGTGATTGAATATCAAACATATTCTTTCTCCTGCATAATGATACCTTCGATTTTTCCAAGCACTGACCGTTCAATTTTAGAACTATTCCAGGAAATAGAGCAATAATCTGACCCCAGCTCAAGGGCAATCATGGGTAGATATTGATTTATCAAGGACGTTATTTCTTCATTTGTTTGAATATAGGCAGACAGTGAATGTTTTGATTGATTAGCTAGTGTAACGACCGCATCAATAACTTCATTTTTATTTTTAAGCCACTTTTCTAGTAAAGATGGATAGACCCAATTTGTACTCTTACCTTTAATAGCGCCTGATGCTCTGCCAAGCATTTTAAGCTTATTTTCAGGATGAGAAGAAACAAGATCGCCGGTGTTAAATGTATCGGGCTTATTAATCATTTCATTCAAATAACCTAGAAAAAGATTGGGGGATCTAATTCCTAAATAAAAAATATTATTCTGCTCATCAAAAGGTAACAAACAATAAGTTGTGCCTGCACACGCAGGTGGCAGATAATCATCGAAAGTGAGGTCATTATCTGCAAATACGATCCCAGCTGTTTCAATAAGACCATAATAATTTAATACAGGTACGCCCCATCTAGAATAAATTTCTGAGACAATTTTTTTATCTAAATAACTTCCCGTACACAATATTCTTGCATTTCTCAGTGGAAACGAAGAAGTAGCTCTTTCAAACTTTATAAAAAACTCAAGAAGTGCTGGACCACAAATAACAATCGTTGGTTTAATTCGTTGTAATTTATTAATGATCGCGGGCCAATGTTCACTAATAAAAAATACGGTGGTTTTTAAAATAAGTGCGAAAAGCAAACTTCTAAACCCTGACATGGTATGAATTTCTGCAAAACAGGCTAAGGTATCCGAGATTTTTATGTTAAAATGTGATTCAAAGAGTCTTACTGAGCGAATTAAAGAGGGTAATGAATGGCAAACGCCTTTTGGGATCCCTGTTGACCCTGAGGTAAACAGAATAATAGCCACTTCATTTTCAGTCCAATTATATCTATTATTTGTCGAGAAATTTGTTTTATTTGTGTGAATCCATTCGATAAACTCATATTGTTCTCTGTTGACTTCAATATTAATATTTTCATGTTCCTTTGAGTAATAAATGAATAGATGGTTCCCGAGTAGCTCTCTTATATTTTGTAGCTGGCTTCCGTTAATCTTTTCACTAATAATTGCAACCCGTTTTCCAAGAATCCACGCTGCCAGCAATATAGACAAACTTAACGTGCTTGATAATTCTTGTATTAATACAGTATTTATTTGATTAAAATCGGATAATTTATTGGCAATAATCGTCGCACACGATTCAATTTCAGTTCTGCTTATCTTCTCCTCGCTAACATTATCAATTAAGGCATCCACTTTTACTGACAACAATTCATTATTAACACATAGAGAAAAAGAGCCCTGTAATTCATGAGAAAACAAAGCAGCGTGATCTAACTTTCCATTTGAATTGATCGGGAACTCAAACACATGTATATATTTCTTAGGTATCATGTATTCAGGTAATTTTTTTCTTAAATATTGTTTAATTTCTTCTGGATCAAGCATAAAATCAGCTTTATAAAATCCTACCAAATATTCCATTTCATATTCGTTTTTTAGAAGAACAACGCTTTGATTTATTTTTGAATGACTGTTTAGCGCGAGTTCAATTTCTCCAATTTCAACTCTAAATCCTAATACTTTGATCTGAAAATCATTTCTTCCAAGAAACTCTAGTGTACCATCAGGCAAATACCGAACAAGGTCTCCTGTTTTATAGATTTTATCATCGTACTTATTACATGCGTCTTTGCTTACAAACGGATTATCTATGAAGCGTTTGGCAGTTAAAACAGGTTGATTGAAGTAACCTAACGCTACGCCAGGCCCGCTAACATACAATTCACCGCTTACCCCTTGAGGAACAGGATTTAAATGCTCGTCTAGGATATAAAATTTTGTATTTAAAATTGGGTTGCCTATGTTAGATTCCGAACAAAGATCCAGATTGTTTAATCGTTTAAAAGTTAACATCACCGTCGTTTCAGTAATGCCATAACAATTAAATAACTCTGGCTTATCTATTTTATATTTCTCTAACCATGGTTTTAATTTTGAAGCACTCGGTTTTTCTCCTGCTATGAAAATGTACTTTAGATCTTGAAGAGTACGCGGCCGATATAAAGCCTCTTGAATGAACTTATAAAAAACCAACGGGGTTTGACTCAATATAGAGACTCTATATTTTTCGCATAAATCATAAAATGCACCTATACTTTTCGTTTCATATTCAGAAGGAATAACTAATTTACTGCCATACAATAATGCTCCCCACATTTCCCATATTGAAAAATCAAATGCATAAGAATGAAACATTGTCCAAACTGATGTGTGGCAGAAGAAGTTATTCTGCTCGATTTGCTTAAATAATTGCAACACATTATTGTGGCATAACATGACTCCTTTGGATTGCCCCGTAGTGCCTGAAGTATAAAGGATGCTGAATAAATGTTGGCCTAAAATGGATTGAGTTACCTTATTAGTTTGTTCTAAATAATAGGGTGCTTGATCGATAGCTACTTGATGTATCGATGATGCCACCCTATATAACTGTGTTTGCAATGAGCTTTGAGTGAGGACGAATTCTATAGCAGAGTCTTTAAGTATAAACTTGATTCGTTCTTCTGGAAGTTTTAAATCTAAAGGGATGTAGGCGCAACCTGTTTTAAGAATGCTTATAATACCGATTATCATATCTATACTACGTTCGGAATAAATTCCTATCAAACACCTCTGGCTTAATTGTTTTTTTTTTTGCTCTAAATTATATATTTTTTGAATGTATCTAGCTAATTGATTAGATTTTTCATTTAATGTCTTGTATGTAATTTCTTGATTGTCAAAAACCAAAGCGATGCTTTTCGAATATTTTTTTACTTGATTCTCAAATTGGTTTAAAACTGTTAGCTCCTGCATATAAACTATTCCGATATAAATTAATGATAATATTATGTTGCGTTTTGAGGATTAAGTGCTCGTTTTTTAATATATGTATTAATAGCAATATGACTACTATATCTCAGAACTTTTGCTATTTTTCTAACCGACAATCCATATCTAAGTAATTCTTTAATTTTTCCCCATTCTCTGCAAGGCGTGATGCTTTCAATCGAATAACAAATTGATCTTGTCTCAATACCATACCATAAATTTATTTTTTGCCTACAAAAAAGTTTGGGCAGTTATCAGCATTATAGTAGAATTGTCGTGAGCCCCTATTTTCTTTCATAGCAATCTTATTCGGTGGCACTATCAGTGCTTTTCCCTGGCTCATTTTCCATTGCAGGAAAACTAAGAGCGGGCGCAGGATTTTTAAGGGCTTCGGTTAAGCTAATAAATGTATAGCCATTTTTCTTGTACATTTGAATAATATCACCTAAGACATAGCTATTAAGTAAATTGGCATGAATTAACAGGATCTGTTTAACCGGTTGACCCTTGGCTCGAAGCTCTGCTTTAAGCGTTTGACTCCAAATATAAGCCAGATAAGCGGGTTTTATTTTATTGATATACGCTTCGCGGGTTCGATAGGGGACATGATAAAGTTGCTCATTAAAGCGATAGTCTTTGCTATCGATTGTGACTGGGGCGATGGTGTAATGATGCTCAACAAGATAGGCGAGCACTTTGGGCTTTGTTAGCTTACTACCTTCAGCAAGATAGGGATAGCGAAAGTATTTGGGTGTAGTCAGTACAGGGGCTAGTTTTTTATCAGCGCGGTCAACATCAGCAATGTATTTCTCAGCACTCATATTATTTAAATTAAAGTGGGAGTAGGTGTGATTGCCTATCATAAGGCCTGCATCTCTAAATTGTTCAATAAACGCCCACTGGCCCTTTCCTATGGCTCCGGCAATGACAAAACCAGTTGTGGGTACATTATTTTCTGAAAAAGCCTGGACTATTTTGGTAAAACGCTCAGTGGAACGTTGTTGATTGCCGGGCGTGTCCATTTTTGAGGCAACAAGAGGTAAGTCATCGATGGTAATAGCAATCTCACGTGTTGCATTGATTGATTGGCTAAAACACTGGCTGGTGACGAGTAAAAATAATAACAAACAGGATAGTTTTCGCATTTTGATAATCCTTTATCTGTTAGCTATAAATTAGAACCCTATACGTAAAGTGTAGCTAATAAAAAAAAATTGTGGGGTTTAGGGGGAGTGGTCCTTCTTGCAAGTTATTTTTGTATAATGCCTTACTCCTGAGATATACTCTTTTTTTTTTAATTGAATATCAATTTGAATAAGAAAATGAAGAAAGACAACCTTGTTCAAAGGTTAAGTGTTGCTAAGCGGCTTTTTTGTTCTGTTGCCGCAAATCAAAGTACTCCCACTCGAGAAACGATGGCTAGGGAAACCCATCTAGCCTATTGCGTTGCTATTATTGGAATTTCACTGATATTACGCCTAATTTTTATGGGATCGAATGGCTTGTTTGTTGAGGAGGCGTATTACTGGAATTACGGTGAGCATCTGGATTTCGGTTATCTTGATCATCCCCCTATGGTGGGACTGCTCATTAAAGCGTCAGTTTCTTTATTTGGTATCCACGAATTTACGGTGCATTTGCCGGCTCTTATCTGTTGGGTGGTAACCGCTCTTTTTCTGTTTAAATTGACTGAGTTAATTACCCGTGGCGCGGGACAATATGCGGTCATGCTATTTTCTGTTTTACCTTTTTTCTTTATGCAGTCGGTAGTTACGACACCCGATCCACCCGTTATGGTGTGTTGGTCGGCGGCACTGTATTACCTCTATCGAGCGTTGGTGCTGGATGAATCTCGATGTTGGTTTATCGTAGGAGTTTGGTTTGGCCTCGGCTTACTTTCAAAATACACCATTGTGCTGCTTGTTCTCCCTGTATTTTTT
>Ga0155559_1025_pt3 | contig 14899 bp, 14 predicted proteins | sample RifCSPhighO2_12_FD_107216 | JGI IMG/M metagenome (GOLD analysis project Ga0155559, IMG submission 107216) | Legionellales bacterium RIFCSPHIGHO2_12_FULL_35_11
GTAATATCATCTCGATTCCCAATTGGAGTCGCAACAATAAATAGTGTGCCAGTCGTTCTTGCTGAAGTTGCCGCCATGGTTTATCCTTCTGCTTAATAATATTTAAATAATGGTACAAAATATGCTTCTTTTTAGTCGCTTTTCAAGAACAATTGCTCTTGTTTTATGCATATCTCTAATTAGCAACTGCTCACAAATGGCAACTGACAATCGACAACGCGGCTCACAAATTGACAACCCATACACCATGCCAGCAGATGCATACTTAGCTCTCGCCAAAAACCAACAAGGGGCAGAAAAACAAGCGCTATTAATCTTAGCTGCTGGGCAATTAATTTATGAAGGCCAATGGAAACAAAGCGCTAACATTTTAGCACAATTCAATCCATTATCTGAGGACTTAGCAAAGGAAAAATTACTTCTCTTAGCTAAAATAGATTTAATTCGCGAGCAACCTAATGCCGCCATTAGCAAACTTGCTAAAATCAATAATATCTCTACCATACCTGCTTACTATCAAATCCAATTTCACGAAATGCTAGCAACAGCTTATTTTATAACTAAGCATCCTGTAGAATCAGTCCATGAAAGAATTAAACTAGAAAATATTCTACCCAATGAACAAACTAAAACAAATAATCGTCTTGCGCTGTGGATGGCCCTATCTTCGCTGTCTGAGCCAGAAGTTAGTGTATTAGCTGCTGAGTCACCTGATGATGAAAATATGAATGGCTGGGTTCAATTAGCCAACATTTCACAAAAAAAATTCAAAAATCCCCAAGATATTTTAGCTCATCTGCAAAATTGGCAAGCAAAGTTCCCTAATCATCCTGGCAACTATATTTTACCAAAATCACAAAATGATCTAAGTAACTATTTATTTCCAGAGCCTAAAAAAATTGCCTTGCTTTTACCAATAACCGGCCCTATTTCTGGCCCAGGAAATGCGATAAAAGATGGTTTTATAGCGGCCTTAGAAAATAGTCCGAATCGATATAATATAAATATTCAAACGTACAATACTAATGGAGAAAATATTCAAAATTTATATAATCTAGCAATCCAGGATGGGGCAGAATATGTGGTAGGCCCACTTACCAAAGCGAATGTTAGTGAAGTTGCAAAGCTTGCTCATCCTGTACCAACTTTGCTATTAAATGATGCGGATGTTAAACCAAAAAACAACGCTTATCAATTTGGATTATCCCCTGCGAATGAAGCCAGACAAATAGCTGCGAAAATTCATAAAAAAGGTATGTCACGGGCTCTAGTTATTGCTCCAGCTGGAACATGGGGTAAAGACATTATCGATGCATTTGCCAGTCAATTTAGAACTGGCGGAGGCCAAGTTGTTGAAACATTTTATTTCTCTCCAGATGATGACTTAACCAATTCAATTCGTGAGCTTTTACATGTCTCAGCAAATGACGCAAAAAGGAAGAAAGAAAAACCAGAAAAAGGGCATAATAAACCACTTCGCCGAGAAGATTTTGATGTAATATTTTTAGTAGCCTACCCAACTCAGGCCCGGCAAATTGTCCCTCTTCTAAAATACTATTATGCTGGAAATATTCCTGTTTACGCCACATCAAATGTATACTCAGGCAGTACTAATGTTTCAAAAGATCGTGATTTAAATGATGTTATCTTCTGCGACATGCCTTGGGTATTTTCCCATCAGGTAGGCGGCCGCAACTGGCCAGAACAATTTAACAGTTACAATCGTTTATACGCGATGGGAATGGATGCTTTTGCCCTAGCAACACAACTAAATCAACTCTTATTATTTCCTGCGGTTGGCATAAACAATAAGAGCGGGATAATTTACCTTAATAACGGACAAGAAATATCCAGGATACTGGTATTTGGAAAATTTGTAGATGGAACAGCGGAACTAAGACCATATTTATAACTCATGTTACGCAGCTTCGTCTTTTTTGCATCTTTGAACCTAGAAAAAGCAGTTGAGATCGTAGCGAGAATGACTAAAAGTATAAAGTTGATTGTGCTCTTCCAATATTATCTAAATAATCACAAACTCTTACTATCGGCGATTTAGAATTATCTCTATCTTGCAAAAGACCAATTATGTCATCCCATCGTTCACATACATTTACAAAAGAATTTTCTATCCTGTTATCCATAAAAACATCCATATTTTCTGATACAGTATCAAGCATTCCTTGACCATTATTAGACAATAAATTCTTATCAAATAAAGATTTTAATAAATACCCAGGAGCTTTCTTAGCAAAGTCTATATTTTTAGTTTTATTTTTATCATTCAATAAATTTGATTCATGCAAAATCACTAAATTATTGGCAGTCCACGAAGGATGCTCTTCTATAGAACAACTTCCCATTACCGCCTCGATATTTTCTTCGCAAAATATATTGGCTTCTTTCAATTTTATTATTGCATCAGCTCTACCGTAAATAATTTTTTCTGATAATTCTGCAAGTGCTATTTTATTTTTTTCATCAATTCCTTTACCTTTAATTTGTATTTTCTGACTAACCAAACTACGAGTATCTTTATCTAGTAAATTTTGCGTATTTAATACAATTAAAGCATTAGCCAGCAAATTAGGATGCGCATGAGATTTGATACTGGTAAAATTATCTTTATCTAAAATACCTTTATTTTTTAAATCAACTAATGCTCTCACAAATACTGTTGGAAGGTCAAAAGCAACCATAGCATCCAGATAATCCTGTGCATATTCTGAATCTAGTAGCTCATTATCATTTAAAGAATTAATGGAAGCACAAAAAACATCCCCTTTTTGGGGAATTTTTTTCACATTTTCTGCGGTCAATAAATCTTTTTTTTCAAATAAAATTATTGCCTTGGCAATTGATATAGAATTGTATTCTAAAGAAAGAATGCTCTTACATTCATCATATTGCAGAAGTTTTTTATCATTAAGTGCACTTAAAGCCTCAATATATAATTGTGGATCTTTATGACTTATTAAGACATCTAAGTAGTATTCAAAATTAAAGTTTATATTGTTGTATTGAAGTGACGATAATACACAAATATGCTCCCACTTAAACTTTGCATTTTTGCATGCGATTAATTTATCAATCCATTTTTCAGATAGAATTTGCTTATAATCCAATTCATATACTACTAAAGTACGATCTAAAGGATTGTCACTACTAGCTAATAAATAAAATATTTTTTCCTTTAGTTGCGGCGATGTTTGATTTTGGGAAAAAAATTGCTCTTGTAGCTCAATAAATTGCCTGACAAAGGCTTGTTCAAAAAAATCTATTTTTTGCGTCGCGCCATAAAAGAAATTTACGATACTAGTAAAAACGTAAAATAAAGTTGTGTTTGCCTGTTGAAAAGATAACAAGTATAGGCTTTGTTGTTCTGATAAATTATTGCTAGCATCTAATTTTTGTAATGTACCAAAAAGACTAGGAAAAAATAATCTCATAAAAAAACTGCTTTCAAATCTATTATATAAATTTTTAAACGCTTTGACTTCTATGCTCATAGCAATTCTCCAATAAAAACCCAGCAAAAGTGTTGGGCTATTCTACCATTTGCATGGTAAATTATCAAGCATAATTGCCATGAAAAGTCAAAGTGTAAAATTTTTCCTGCCTATCTGGTTGCCACATATTCGTCATTGCGAGCCTTTATACGGGGCCTGAAAAACGTTCCGAACTAACTTGCACTCGTCTTTGCGAACCGTAGGTGAAGCAATCTAGTGACTTTAAGGCCGCTGGATTGCTTCACCTACGGTTCGCGAAGACGAATAACTGATTAATTTACGTACAAATTGTGAAGTTAGTTAAGAGGTACGAAGCAAACCAGGGTTCGTAGCTATGTTCCCTGGGTTGCTTCGTACCTCGCAATGACGAAATTATCATAATATGTAGCAACCAGATAGGCGGGAAATTTTTTACGCATACACATGGCATAAATTAATTTTTCAACAAAATTTCCATATAAAAAAAGTTAAATTGAATTTGTGCTGCAATTTAAGCTATATCCGATGATTCTCAAACACAAATCAAACCATATAAAATTTACAGGTAAATATTAATACTCCAAAGATGCTCTTAATCCTAGAAAAAGCAGTTGAGATCGTAGCGAGAATGACTAATGTGCTGAATTTTAAAGATTTTTTCATGTTTTTTTGACGAAGGCATAGTCACAACTATGGTGAGTTAAAAAAACATGAAAAAATCTTTAAAATTCAGTGCAGTAGGCATTCGTAGTAGAGCTCAACTGCTTTTTCTAGGTTCAATTAAACTCTTACTAAAAAAATAACCTTTATAATCCTAGCATCGCTTCTATTTCATCAGCAGTTCGAATACTATATATAACTGTATAGTTTTGCTGAAAAATTGTACGATATTCGCCATTTTCTAATTGGCATTGCACCAATTCGTTATTGGGTAGTAATTTTCCTACAAGACTATCACTAATCACTTGCCCTTTTAGTTGTGCTAAATTAGTCCTTACCAAATCCCCATTTGGCAATTGAGCTGGCATCACGGTTACCTACTAATAATTTAACACGATCAGAATAAAAAAGAGTAGGCTTCATAGATGAAAGTTCCGTAACCTCATTTAACGAGCTGCTTTTAACAACTTTCTGTGATGTTATAATTGATGGCTCAGGGTAGTGTTGAAAAATATCCCCATTATATGAATAAAAAGCACTTTTTTTCAATTTTCTAACATCACAATGATTGCAGTGTTCTAGGAAAAATGTTGCATTAAACGTCATTATGATGTACTATAAATCAAAATTCATAACACGCAGGAAAAATTATGTTTAAATTAAATCCATTTAGCACATTAAGCAGCCATGACTCTCCAACAAATTTTCATCCAAATGGCCATGCAAAACGAGAGATTGCCAAAGTAATAAACTCATCTTTTTCTGAAAAAGTAGAGCAGAGCTATGATGTTATTAAAGGAACAATGGATGCTAATGAAAAAATAAAAATATTAGGCTTCACAGACTATCTTGGGTTAATCATACCCTATATCTTGATTGATAAATTGTACGATATTGCGTCTTATCTACGAAATAATGCGCCTGTCTTGTTCAAATTGTATTTTATCCCATGCGCTTTTTTATTATTTATACTAAATATTATTACTAGTCTTATAAAATTCATAGTAAGACCAATCTTATCGGCATCACTGACATTAGCTGTTGCTATCCCGCTTATATGCTTAATACATCCAATAACACTAGCGATTAAGCGATATATTTTATGGGAGATCAATGAATTGGTTAAGACAGAGGTTACAGAAAGCAGTGAATATGCAAATGATTGTATATCTGGTGCTCAGAATGTAAAACGAATGCCGGGATGCTATGTCAATTATGATAAGATCGATATTGGTAATGATAAACAACTCTCATCTTGTGATAATAAATTATTCTTATGGGAAAATAGAAAGCATATAAAAACAAAACATTACAACTTCAATGAAATGGAAAATGACAAATTATTAAATAAAATAATGCTCCTCGCTTAATACTAAAAGGTTTTAACCTAGAAAAAGCAGTTGAGCTCTACTACGAGCTCAACTGCTTTTTCTAGGTTTAACTATGATTTTATAAATGTCTAGTTAAAGATAATTTTTAAAGGATTATACTGGACTTTATGACTTTTTAAAGACATGTTCTAAAATGCGTCTTTGCGAGCGATAGAGAAGCAATCTAGAGCCCTTAAACGTCACTAGATTGCTTCACTTTGTTCGCAAAGACGACAATTTTGAGTGCTTTTTGAAAAAGCTATAAAGACAACCTATAACTTCAGCTGACGCAGCAAATTTAATGAATAGATGGAACAAATTTCAGATTTTTAAACAAATACTTTTTCAATTCTAAATCAGAAAATTTTATTATATTTTTTTGGATTGATTTTTGAATAAATCCAAATACATTTTTATTTAAATGCTTAAACAGCATACCACCAATAGTTGATGGCATTAATAATATAATACCGTCATAGAGATGTTTTATACGGCCATCGTTTAATTTTTCAGCCATTTCTCTTGCAAAATTATTGGCCGCAATTTCTATTTGACTATACTCTGGTTGATATGAGCTGCCAATTGTATTTCTACTCTGTAGCTCCCCAGATTTATCAGATACTAAATCTTGCTCTTTTAATCGGTTCTCTGGGTGATTTATTTCATCTATTAGTTGAAGTCTTTTAAGACTTTTATCGTATTGATAAATGCGGCAATCGTTTGAGTTTGCTATCATAATCCATTTCATATTTTAATACCCCTAAATCACAGATGTTGCGGTTAGAAATTAACCAGTCCGTAATTTAATTTTAGTACCGATTTTGAACACAAACAAGTTTAGATAGTCAGCAATTTAATTTAACCTAGAAAAAGCAGTTGGGCTCGTAGCGAGAATGAATAATGTACCGAATTTTAAAGATTTTTTCATGTTTTTTTGACGAAGGCATAGTCACCACTATGGCGAGTTAAAAAAACATGAAAAAATCTTTAAAATTCAGTGCAGTAGGCATTCGTAGTAGAGCTCAACTGCTTTTTCTAGGTTTAAGTGCATCCATAACCTACAGCTAAATCTTGATATAAATTTACAATCGTAATTAATTGCTCGGTTTTATGTTCATTTAAAGTTATTTTTACTTCATCTAATTTTATCTTTTCATTCAAGAGCTTAAGCGCGCTTATAATACCCTCGTTGTATAAAGAACTATGTAATGAATAATTTTTAATTAGATCATTTTGTGCATTTATAGTGTGATCTAACCTTTCGGTATAAAGCTCATTTGCGGATAAGTCATTATTTATATCTCGTAAAACCTTTCTAAAGGTATCTAGATATTTAGCATAATAAGCTTTTGCAACACCATGAGATTTTTCAAACTCACCAAATAATGATAATTTAATCAATGATGTTTGAAATAAGGCTTGATTAAAATATACATTTGTACCGAGTGTAGTACTATATGGAACGATGCCAATATCTCCACGAGCAGCACTTAATTGAATAGTTGGTAGAAAACTATAAGCCGCTATTCCTACTTTAGCATTTGCTGCTTTAAGCTCATTCGTTGCTTTTTGCATATCTGGCCGGTTTTCAATTATATTAAAAGGAAGGGAGCCAATTATTTCTTGGTGTGGATTAAGATCACTAAATTTGGTTGGGAATTTAAATTCCTTAGGATTTTCATTAATTAAATATCGGAGCATATTTTGTGCTACAACAATATTTTGCTCAATTACTTTTTCTTCAGACTTTATTAATTCTAATTTATTTTTTGCTCTAACTAACTCAATATCTGAGGTTAGGCCAGTTTGATATGTAGCTTGATAAATATTAACTTTTTTAGATAAATCCGCCTCAATATTTTTTAAGAGAATTAGTCTTTCTACTTGAGCTTGATATTGAAAATAGCTACCGGCAATTTGCGCTACAACTGCCAGTCTGACTGTATCTCGCATGTTTTTTGTAACGGCTAATTCATGTTTCGCGTTCTGTTGCTCTTTTATTTGTTTAAAAACGTTAATAGTATACGTTGGAATAAGTAGCGCAATAGAGCCAGGGTATCCAAGATACGGAAAAGATGAATAACCAAGCAAACTATCTAAGCCAGGAATCCAATTGTATTTTACACGTTTTAACTCCCCCTGCGCTGCTTCAACATTTGCAACTGCCGTGTGGATATCATTATTACACTGCAAACCTTTTTGAATTAAATCATTTAAAACTGGGTCATCAAATTTTTTCCACCATGGAATACATATAGTATTGCAGTTATTAGTGTTTAAATTGGTATTTTTAGCATTCCACTTTTTAGGGATTTCCGGGTTTGGTTTGGGTGCATATTTAGCGCTTATCATGCAAGAACTCAACAATAAAATCGCACAAATATTAATTAATAAGATTGGTAAACTTATTTTAAATAAAGTAGCTAAATTCTCATTATGATGCATGAGATACCTCATAGTTTTCATCAATTGTTGCACATAGCTTTTGTAGTTTATCAAGCTCGTTCCTAGTTGCTAATACTATATTTTTAGTTTCTAGATTTTTTAAAAGAAATAGTTGGCGAATGTTATTGTAAACTACCTCGATAGTTTCTTTAAACTCTTCTAAATCATCAAATAAATGTTCTTTAATTTCAAAATTATGATTAACAGTTTTCAGAAATGTTTCAAACTTTAAAAACTGGGAATTAAACTTTGTTGATTTTCTTAGATAAAGACTTTGTTTTATGTGTCTTTTGGTTACGATTGTAAACAAATCTTTCAAGTGAGCTATCAACGAATCTTGAAGATCTATATAAAATTTATCAGTTAAATTTCTCTTTTTAAAAACAAAATATTCAAAAAATAAGCATATAAATAAAGCTATGATAGTCGCCTTGCCATAATCAAAGAAAAATTGTTCAATTTGATATGTATCTGATTGATAATAATCGCTACCCAAAGAAGTTAAGGTCACGGTAAAAATAGTTGGGGAGACGTAGTTTTTACTTAAATTAAAATAAGCTAAAAATAAGATTATTGGTATGACTAACCAAATTATATCATCATTAAGTTGAATTATTAAAAAAAGATAAAATGAAAGCATTAAACCAAGCATTGCCCCCCAAAATCTATGTTTCGCTCTGTGAAGGCTAGTGCCAGAATCAAAGCCAGCATAAATCATCATGGTTGCAAAGCCAATCCAACCGGAATGAGAAAAATTCAAAATTGCTTCAATTGCTAGAGTTGAAATAAATACTACGCTTATTTGTAAAGCTCGAGTAGCATGATAGTCAATTAATTTGAACATAAATAATTCCAAGATTTAATTAATTTAATAAAGGCGCTATTTTTCGTGAATATTAAAGGAGCTTTTTCTTCATTTTTTATGGCACGATTTAATAACTTGATATTTTTAATAAATAGGTCTAATTCGGTTGAGCTTAACTTATTATTTTCGCTTTCTTTAACTAAACAGCTTAAATAAAGCTGATTCATGATTAAATTAATTTTTAATATACTAAAAAAATGAAAGTTATAGGGAAGCAATCCTGCAAAATCCACCATATGCTTTAAGTGGGTTTGTTTAATAGAAAACTGGATTGGTTTATTATACCTAACATACAATAGCGCATATAATAACTCTCGAGATAATAATAAGAATGCTCTAAGCCATAAACGATAATATAAACTTAGTGGAAATAAAAATAATGCTAATAACATTATGATTAGCGCAAGTAAGGTAATAAAGATATTTTCAAAAATCATGGCAGGAGTTGCGCTAATATTGGGGTATAAAAATGAATATGCTGCCAGACTTAAAATTACAGGCACCAAAGGTAGCATAGATGTTATTTTATTTAATACAAAGATATATAAGCCAAATACAACGAGGAATATAGCGGCAAAGAAAAACAATGGGTATGGATTTAAGAGATTGAATATAGTTGTCATTAAAATAGCGCCTAAGGTAGTATAAATAAGCAGAATATACTTGTCCTTGATTGTTTCCCCTACAACTTCCGCAGTCATGGCAGTTAAAGGCAAATAGAAGAAATAAAAATACGGGTGAGAGAGATTAAAAAACATATTGGTCATTGCCAAGGCAAAGTAGACATAGATAATTTTAAATCCATCAAGGCGATGCACGCCATATTGATCATATTTCTCAACTGTGCGTATTAGCTCTAAGATATACATATGCGCTGGAGCCTGGTTGAAGTGGATAATTCGGATCTGGATTAAGGATTTTTATTTGCAAAGGTAAGCGTTGAGGAATTAATAGCCATTCATTTTCATTGGCTACTTTTTGTTGTTGAGTTCTTCTAACTGTTCTTTGTCTATCTGATGCCCAAATATTATTAACTACTTCCCCTTTAAAAATTTTATTAAAATAGTACATACGTAAGATGACAATTGCTTTATCTCCTGGCCGAATTCTACGAAGATCTGTTTCATTAAAATTTGCCTGAATCCACCAGTTTCTAGTATCAATAAATGAAAAGACTGGCATATGAATTTTTATAGGGGTTCCTTGTGAAATATACATGTTGTCAACTATTCCGTCTGATGGAGCGCAAACTATCGTTAAGTTCAGATTTACTAAAGCATTATTTTTCTCTGCTTTGAGTGATTTTACTTTTTTATTTTGCTCAATTATTTGTTGGTCTTCCACGCCAATTTGTTTGGCCAAAGAGTTTTTCTTCTTTTCGGCTGATTGTAGCTCATATTTTAGAATTTTAATTTCTAATGCTGGTACAGCTTGAACTACATTTTTGCTACTTTTTAGTTTGTATTTAAGTTTTGCTTTTTCAAAGTCATAAATTGCGGCTTTATATAATTCATTAGTTTTTTGGGTTTGACGCTCAATTACTTTAATTTTTTCTATAGCTTGCTCATAATTTGCGACTGCTGATTTATAAGCTAGCAAATATGGTTTTTGATAAACTTTAAACAAAGGTTGGTCTTGCTTTACAACTTGGCCGTTTTTTACATATATTTCACTGATGAAGCCAGATACGTCTGCGGCGATTGGGATTACATTTGTTGCGACAAAGGCATTATTGGTAAAAGGTATATAATAGGAAAATATATGAAATATAATAATAATAAAACCAAGTATAAGAACAATATATGGCAAATTTATTTCATGCTTTGATACCTTTAGAATTTTAATCATATTTGATTTATTTAATATAATCTCCTTTCCAATATATACCATACTATGGTCTGTTGACAATTTAAATGAAGATTTTCAGGGCAAGATCATCTTAAGATATAGCCTGGCCTAATTTGCTTTTTCTAGGATTATGATAATTTCGTCATTGCGAGGTACGAAGCAACCCAGGGAACAGAGCTACGAACCCTGGTTTGCTTCGTGCCTCGCAATGACGAATATGTGGCAACCAGATAGGCAGGAAATAATTGTTAATAGTTCGTGTATTGGGTATATTAGTTAGTTTAGGAAATATGGACAGAGTTTTTTATGTATGATTTACAAGTTTTAGAGAAAGCCCGTCTTGATTCTGCTATTTTAGATATGCCATTTTTAGAAAAGCAGCGATTAGAGGTTAAAAAAATCAAGCCATTTCTTGGTTTAAATATTTTACATAATATTCCTTTAACTTACGCGACCGCTTTTAAAATAGAAGTGTTAGCATTAGCTGGTGCTAATGTTTGTGTAACTGCCCCAAATGGCTTCCCGGTTGAGGAACGGGCTGTTCAACTACTAAAATCTGCTGGGTTTCGAGTTGATTTAAGGCCTAATACAACAGAAATTTTTGATATTCATTTAGATTGTTGTGCTGAACTTCTTAAAAATACATCACCGACTCTTGGCGCAGTTGAATTAACTCAGTCTGGTAGCGTAATATATCAAACTGCTAATCCAGATTATCCTGTTGTTTCAGTTGATGACTCTAAACTAAAAGTATTAGAAACCTTTTTCGGCACCGGTGATGGATTTTCTCGAGCTATGCAGCAATTAGTCGGTGATGATAAAACAGCTAAACCATTTGTTATTTTTGGTAATGGTAAAGTTGGGAAAGGTATTTTGTATGTTATCAGAAAATTTACTGATAAAATTTTTGTAATTGACATTAAGGAACGATTAGCAGCTAACTCTCCTGAGGTTACTTATATTGATGCAAGTGATATAGATGCTGTAAAAAATGTGATAAAGCATAGTTATTGTTGTATCACTGCTACTGGAAAAAGGCATTTATTGACGGGATTTTATTCTTTTTCTAAAGCTGATTTTGGTGACGCAATTTTAGTAAATATGGGCGCGGAAGATGAATATGGCGATAATTTTGCAGTTACTGACGTGGAATTTAATAAGCAGCCATTTAATTTTTCCTTAAATGAGCCTACAGCATTTCGCTATTTAGATCCGATATTCTATGCTCATAATATTGGGATAAATTTAATTTTATCAAATACAGTAAAAAAGGCGTATAATGCTTTTCCAGATAATCAAGCAGTTGATATCCTTGAAAAGTGGCAAGCGATTTATCAAGAGCCATTAGCAGAAGCGCTCTTATCTTTTTAAAATTTCCAAGTAGAGATAACTAATGAAAATAGCATTAATTACTGGCATAACGGGCCAAGATGGAACATACTTGGCTGAGCTTTTATTGAGCAAAGGGTATATCGTTCACGGAATAAAAAGACGTGCTTCTTTATTTAATACAGATAGAATAGATCATTTATATCAAGATCCGCATATTTCACACCGTAACTTTATTCTGCATCACGGTGATTTGACTGACTCTACAAATCTAATTCGTATTATTAAAGAAATTAAGCCAGATGAAATATACAATCTAGCAGCTATGAGTCATGTGGCTGTTAGTTTTGAGGTGCCTGAGTATACTGCTAATGCTGATGGAATTGGTACTTTACGTATTTTAGAGGCAATTAGATTACTAGGTTTTGAGAAAAAAACTAAATTTTATCAGGCATCTACATCAGAGTTGTATGGTTTAGTTCAAGAAATACCACAAAAAGAAACCACACCTTTTTATCCACGCAGTCCTTATGCCTGTGCCAAACTATATGCTTATTGGATAACAGTAAATTATCGTGAAGCTTACGGAATATATGCTTGTAATGGCATCTTATTTAATCATGAAAGTCCAATTCGTGGGGAAACTTTTGTAACTAGAAAGATAACTAGGGCTCTAGCTCGAATTAAACTTGGTCTACAAGATTGTTTATATCTTGGTAATTTGGATGCTAAGCGTGATTGGGGCCATGCACGAGATTTTGTTGAAATGCAGTGGTTAATGTTACAGCAAGATAAACCAGAAGATTTTGTGATTGCAACTGGAGAGCAATATAGTGTTCGAGATTTTGTAAGCATCGCTGCTCAAGAAATTGGCATTAACTTAACTTTTCGTGGTGAAGGGCCGTCTGAAGTTGGGGTTGATAGTCGTGGTCGTGAAATTGTGCGCGTTGATGAAAGGTATTTCCGCCCTGCAGAAGTTGAGACATTACTTGGCGATCCTAGCAAAGCTCGAAAAAAGCTTGGGTGGACTCCTAAAACTACATTTAAAGAATTAGTTTCTGAAATGATTCATGCTGATTTAAATAGCGCTAAACGTGATGAATTAGTGCGTGAGCATGGGTATGTGGTTTATGATTATCATGAATAAGGATTAAGATGTCTAAGAAAATATATGTTGCTGGTCATCAAGGAATGGTTGGCTCTGCTATAGTACGAAGATTAAGCAAAGCAGGCTATACAAATATTTTAACAAAGACTCGGGTAGAGCTCGATTTAACTGAACAAGTTGCCGTTAGAGAATTTTTACAATCAGAAAAGCCAGATTACATATTTATTGCCGCAGCTAGAGTTGGCGGTGTGCACGCTAATAATACTTATCGTGCTGAATTTATTTATGAAAATTTAATGATTCAAACAAATATAATTCATACAGCTTGGCAGACTGGTATTGATAAGTTATTGTTTTTAGGATCAAGCTGTATTTATCCAAGATCTTGTCCTCAACCTATTTTGGAAGAATATCTTTTATCATCAGAGTTAGAGCAAACTAATGAACCATATGCGATTGCTAAGATTGCTGGGATTAAGATGTGTGAAAATTATAATCGACAATATGATACAAAGTACTTAAGTGTAATGCCTACAAATCTTTATGGGCCAAATGATAATTATGATTTAAACAATAGCCATGTTTTGCCAGCTTTTATTCGTAAAGCGCATGAGGCAAAGTTACGTGGTGATAATAAATTTGTAGTTTGGGGTTCTGGTAAACCAATGCGAGAATTTTTATATGTGGATGATATGGCAGATGGCTGCGTCTTTTTGATGGAGCAAAATATTGAGAGCGGATTATATAACATCGGTTCAGGTATTGATGTGACAATTCGTGAGCTGGCTTTGACAGTTATGGATGTAGTTGGTTTTCAAGGTGAAATAATTTTTGATTCATCTAAACCAGATGGTACTCCGCGTAAGTTATTAAATGTAGATAAAATGCGTGATTTGGGTTGGGTTGCAAAAACTAGCTTAAGAGATGGAATTCAAGCAGCATACGCAGACTATTTAAATGCAAATAGCCGTCATAATCGTAAATTAGAAAGTTGTGAGAGCATATGAGCGAAAAACCATTAATCACTGTTGCTGTACCTTCATATAATCAAGGTCGTTTTTTAGAGCAGGCATTATCATCAATTGCTATGCAAAATGTGCCACATGAAATTTTTGTAATGGATGGTGGTTCAAATGATAATTCGCTAGATATTATTAAAAAATGGCAAGATAAGATCGCTGGCTTTCGCTCTCATAAAGATAATGGTCAGTCTGCGGCTATTAACGAAGCGATAGCGAAAGGAAGTGCTCCTTATGTATGTTGGTTAAATAGCGATGATTGGTTTTTAGAAGGGGCTTTTGAAAAGTTATTAAATGCGTTACAAAATAACCATACGTCTTCTGCTGTGTATGGTAGAGCTTGGAATGTTCGCGAAAAGGATAATAATAAAACTCCTATCTGGGTAGAGCCTTTCTCAAGAAATAGATTAGCTTTGAGATGTATCATTTCTCAGCCAGCAACTCTAATTAGAAGATCTGCGTGGGAAGAAGTGGCTGGTTTAAATGCATCTTTGCATATGGCTATGGACTATGATCTTTGGTGGCGTCTTTTTAAGGCTGCTGGGCCATTAACTATGGTTGATGAATTTGTAGCGGTAAATCGTGAGCACGATGAAACAAAAACTAATACAAAGCGACGATTGCATTATCAAGAAGCTATGCAAATAGTTAGAGAAAATCATGGTAGCGTGCCATTAAAATGGTGGTTGTACCAGCCTTATGCCGTTTGGTTTAAGAGCTGGAGTATGATGATTAAACAAGCATAAATTATGGTTATTATACTTAGG
>Ga0155559_1147_pt1 | contig 14733 bp, 14 predicted proteins | sample RifCSPhighO2_12_FD_107216 | JGI IMG/M metagenome (GOLD analysis project Ga0155559, IMG submission 107216) | Legionellales bacterium RIFCSPHIGHO2_12_FULL_35_11
ATGCATTAGCATGGGGCAGAACAGATGAGCAATAAAAATCAGATTGCTAAAATTATGATGGGATTAGTTAGCCACTATGGTGAGTTAAAAAAACATGAAAAAATCTTTAAAATTCAGTGCAGTAGGCATTCGTAGTAGAGCTCAACTGCTTTTTCTAGGTTAATGGATGGCCCTGTAAAAATTAATGGAACGCCCTGTAAAAACCATCACAAGCTATTACTTTTTCTTTGTTTAAAATGTATAATAAAGTCATATTTTGTGTAATTTTATCCTGCCTATCCGGTTGCCACATATTATGATAATATCGTCATTGCGAGCCTTTATACAGGGGCCTGAAAAACGTTCCGAACTAACTTGCACTCGTCTTTGCGAACCGTAGGTGAAGCAATCTAGTGACTTTAAGGCCGCTGGATTGCTTCACCTACGGTTCGCAAAGACGAATAACTGATTAATTTACGTACAAATTGTGAAGTTAGTTAAGAGGTACGAAGCAACCCATGGAACATAGCTAGGAACACAATGGCATTCGCTTAAGAAAATAGAATGTTTTAATTTTCGTCGTTGCGAGCCTTTATACAGGCCTAAAAAACGTTCCGAACTAACTTGCACTCGTCTTTGCGAACCGCAGGTGAAGCAATCTAGTGACTTTAAGGCCGCTGGATTGCTTCACCTGCGGTTCGCAAAGACGAATAACTGATTAATTTGCGTACAAATTGTGAAGTTAGTTAAGAGCACAGCGAAGCAATCCAGATCGATCCTTGTGACAACCGGATGGCAGGAATTTTATATTATGGAACCTATTGTAGATCTACACTGTCACAGTAATTTTTCTGATGGAGTATTATCTCCAGTTGAGCTGTACGATGCGGCTTATAAATCAGGAGTTAAATATTTATCTTTGACTGATCATGATACTATTGCTGGTTTAGATGGTTTGCATTTTGCAAATCTATCAAATAACCTAACTATTATTAACGGCATTGAACTCAGTGTTAAATGGAAAAAATACAATTTACATATTCTTGGTTTAAATATAAATCCAAATCATGCAGAATTACTTAATATAATTGAAAAGCAAAGTGCAAGCCGGATTGAAAGAGCAGAGGCAATTGCAGATTTACTTGCAAAGTGTGGTATAGAAAATGCTTATGATAAAGCTTTGCAGTATGCCAAAAATCATAATATAGGTCGGCCACACTTTGCTAAAGTTTTACTTGCGGAAGGTTTTGTAACTAATCTACAAGAAGCTTTTACAAATTACCTTGGTGAGCGCAAAAAAGCCTATGTATCAACTTCTTGGATAAGTCTTGAGGAAGCAGTGTCTGTTATAATTGCTGCTGGTGGCGACGCTGTAATAGCTCATCCTTTGAAATATAAGCTAACTAGAACTAAATTATTAGAATTAGTTGAATATTTTAAAAGCATTGGCGGAAATTGTTTAGAAGTCATTTCCGGTAATATGCTTCAAGACGATATAACATTGCTTGCTAATGTTTGTTGTAAATTTGATTTATTGGCATCATCTGGTTCAGATTTTCATGGTGAAAAAATGTCAAAAATTCAAATTGGCAAACAAAAAGTATTACCAACGGAATTAAAGCCAATTTGGCATAAATGGAGTTAATATTGTATGAGTGAAATTTTTGCCTTGCATCCGGATAATCCACAGTCTAGGCTTCTTCGAAAGGCGGCAAGTATTATTGAGGAAGGTGGCCTGATAATTTATCCTACGGATTCTGGTTACGCATTTGGCTGTAATCTTGGAAACAAGGATGCATTAGAAAGAATTAGGAAGTTGCGTCAGTTAGGAAAAGATCATAATATGACGTTAGTTTGTAGGGATCTATCAGAGCTTAGTAAATATGCAATAGTTACAAATCCAATTTTTCGTCTCTTAAAGGCGTTTACTCCTGGTTCGTATACTTTCATTTTAAATGCAACGCGCACTGTGCCGAAGTTAATGCTTTCTCCGAAAAAACGAACATTAGGTCTTAGAGTGCCAGAACATAAGATTTGTTTGGCTTTACTAGAAAGTTTAGATGCTCCTTTGATGAGCTCTACTCTTATTTTACCTGGTGCCACAAGCCCATTAAGTGAGCCGGAATCAATCATGGATTTATTAGGTAATCAAGTTGACCTAATTATTAATGGTGGTAACTGCAGTCATGAGCCAACAACGGTGGTTGATTTGACTGGTGAATATCCTGTTGTTATTCGAGAAGGGAAAGGGAATCCTGCACCTTTTAAAATTTAGATTTATTAGGTATATGTTCATGAGAGGTTGTAATGTCAGTTTTTAGTAGTGGAAAACGAGTGGTTTCAGGAATGAGAGCCAGCGGTAAGCTTCACCTTGGGCATTATCATGGGGTATTAAAAAACTGGGTTAATTTACAACATCAATATGATTGCCATTTTTTTGTGGCCGATTGGCATGGGCTTACCACCGATTATGATAATCCAGCAACAATAGAAGATAATTTATGGAGTATGGTTGTAGACTGGTTAGCATGTGGCATTAATCCTAGTTTATCTAATATTTTTATTCAATCTTGGGTTCCAGAGCACGCAGAATTATTTTTACTATTATCAATGATAACCCCAATTGGTTGGTTGGAGAGAGTTCCTACTTATAAAGATCAACAAGAAAAATTACGAGAAAAAGATTTATCAACGTATGGTTTTTTAGGTTACCCACTTTTACAAAGCGCTGATGTATTATTATATAAAGGTAATTATGTGCCAGTTGGTGAAGATCAGGTATCGCATATTGAATTGATTAGAGAAATAGCAAGAAGATTTAATTTTTTATATGGAAAAGAGCCTAATTTTGAAGAGTATGTTGATGAAGCTATTAAGAAAATGGGTAAAAAGAATAGTAAATTATATCAACAATTTCGCACTAAATTTCAACAAGATGGTTGTCATCAGTCATTAACAACTGCCAAAGCCTTAATTGAGTCGCAGCATAATTTGTCAATTGGGGATAAAGAAAGGTTATTGGGACATTTAGATGGTACAGGTAAAATCATACTACCAGAACCACAGGCACTGTTAACTGAGCAGTCAAAGATGCCTGGAATAGATGGACAGAAAATGTCTAAGTCATATAATAACGCGATAAGTTTAAGAGATACGCCAGATGAGGTTACTAAAAAGATAAATACAATGCCAACAGATCCGGCAAGAGTCAAAAGAACAGACCCGGGAAATCCTGATAAATGTCCAGTTTGGCAGTTTCATCATATCTATTCAAATGCAGAGGTAAAATCTTGGGTTGAAAATGGTTGTACAACTGCTGGGATCGGCTGTCTTGAATGTAAAAGACCAGTTATTGATTCGATAAATAAAGAATTAGAACCTATACAAATGTCTATTAAAGAATATGATGCAGATATTAGTGCCGTTAAAAGAATTGTAGCTGAAGGAAGTGAAAGAGCACGAGAAGAGGCCTCTAAAACATTGAAAGATGTTAAAGAGGCAATGAAAATAGATTATTGATTTTATTATTTGGTGAAGTAGTATGCGCGGTGAAAGATTACAGAAAGTCCTAAGTCAGGCTGGGTTAGGATCTAGGCGAGAAATGGAGCGATGGATAGAACAAGGATTTGTCCAGCTAAATGGTACCCAAGCTAAAATCGGTGATAGTGCAACGGCTGAAGATAAAATTGTGGTTAATGGAAAATTAATTGATAACCCACTGAAAATTATCAATAAAACTAGAATTTTGCTTTATCATAAACCAGTAGGTGAAATATCAAGTAGAAAAGATCCGCTTTTTGATAAAACAGTATTTGATAATTTGCCGAGATTACGCCAAGGTCGCTGGATTCAAGTTGGTCGATTAGATCTAAATACTTCTGGTCTATTAATTTTTACTAATAATGGTGAGTTAGCAAATTATCTTATGCATCCTAGAAATGAATTTGATCGGGAGTATGCCGTACGAGTTTATGGTGGGGTTTCTAAAGAAATAATTAATAATTTACTGAGAGGAGTAAAACTTGAGGATGGTGTAGCAAAATTTAAAAGCATCAAAGTATCTGGTGGAGAAGGTGTTAATAGTTGGTACCATGTTGTATTAAACGAAGGTCGAAATCGTGAGGTAAGGAGGCTTTGGAACTCGCAAGGATTAGAGGTTAGTCGGCTAATAAGAATCCGGTATGCTAATCTAAGGTTACCTCGCTATCTTTCTAGAGGAGAGTATGAAGAGTTAGCAAGTAAGGATGTTGATATATTTGTTAAAAGTTTTGATTTGGAAAATAGATGAAAAGAATCAAAAAAAGATTACCTAAAGAGTTAGTTCAAGCTCAAATAGAAAGTTTTAGTCATGATGGTAGGGGAATAGCAAGAATTAATGGTAAAACTACATTTATTACTGGTGCATTAGAGCATGAAATAGTTAGCTTTATTTATACTAGGAAAAAAAAGGATTTTGATGAAGGGGTAGTAAGCTCAATTGAAAAGGCATCAGAATTTCGCATTGAGCCAGCATGCCAACATTATGAGATTTGTGGCGGTTGTTCTTTGCAGCATCTTGCAAATGATGCACAAATAAATGCAAAGCAAACTGCTTTACTTGATGGTTTAAAACGAATAGGTAAAGCTGTACCAAAAAATATTCTTACCCCAATTGCTGGAGAAAATTGGCATTATCGTAATAAGGCGCGCTTAAGTTGTAGATATGTAGAAAAAAAGGGTGATGTACTCGTTGGTTTTCGTGAAAAAAATAATGCTAGGTATATTGCTGACATTCATACTTGTCTTGTACTAAATAAAAAAGTAGCGGATGAGATAGATAACTTAAGAAAATTATTAGCTAGTTTTTCAGATCCAAAATCAATTGCACAAATAGAAGTAGCAGCTGGAGACGAAGAAGTAGGGTTAATTTTCAGAAATTTGGCGGAACTTACAGAAAATGATAAAGGAAACATAAGAAATTTTGCTGATAAAACAAAATTTAAAATTTATTTGCAACCAAGTGGAGAAGATAGTGTACATCTATTTTATCCTGAAAATGTTACTGATTTCCTAACATATTCTATTCCTGATTATAATGTTCAGTATAAATTTAAGCCGACGGATTTTACGCAAGTTAATAGTAGTATTAACCAACAAATGATTGTTAAAGCTCTTGAGTATTTAAATATACAAGATACAGATGTTGTATTGGATTTATTTTGTGGACTGGGGAATTTTTCTTTACCAATAGCACTTAATTGCAAGAAAGTTATCGCAGTTGAGGGCAGCTCAGCTATGGTTGTGAGAGGTAAAATGAATTCATTAGAAAACTCAATTGAAAATATTGATTTCCTTGCTGTAAATTTGGATGAAGAAAATACATTGGATAATCCAATTTATAAAGAAGCTAATAAGATGCTCTTAGATCCACCAAGAATAGGGGCGTTAGCTTTAGTTAAGCAGATTGGCAAGCTTAATATACAACGGATAGTTTATATTTCTTGTAATCCAATTACTTTAGCAAGAGATACAGATATATTGGTGAATCAGCTTGGATATAATTTACTAGCAGCTGGGGTTATGGATATGTTTCCTAACACCGCGCACGTGGAGTCGATTGCAGTATTTGTAAAGGAATAATCTTGTATGGTAAAGGTCAAGGAAAATATGCCATTAAACGATGATGGTAATATTGACGTAGATAAATGGTTAGATAGCATAGGACGAAAAGGCTATTTTGAGGATTTAGATTTACTCAGAAATGCGTGCACATTAAGTCATTTAGCAGGGCATGATCAGGCAACAGAAACCGGTGAATCATGCTTGCAATTAGGACTTGCAATGGCGGATGTTTTAGCTGATTTGGAAGTTCAGCAGGAGACATTGGCTGCCGCTATAATATTTGTAAGTGTGCATTACGCTGAGCTTTCAATTGACGATGTAGCAGAACAATTAGGTGAAAGTGTAGCTAAATTGGTAGCTGGCACTGAAAAAATGAGTGCTATTTCAAGTATATCTAGCTTTAGTAAATACCCGCAAAAAAAACATCAGATAGATAATATGCGCAAGATGTTACTTGCAATGGCGGATGATGTGCGTGCTGTTTTAATAAAGCTTGCAGAAAGATTATGTACTTTGCGAACAGTAGCACCTATTTCAGATGAAATGCGCAAACATATTGCAACAGAAGTCATGGAAATTTACGCGCCGCTTGCTAATAGGTTAGGTGTTGGTGCAATAAAATGGGAAATGGAAGATTTATCCTTTCGATATTTACATCCAGAAGAATATAAAATAATTGCACAGGGTCTAAAGTCGAAAAGACTAGAAAGAGATAGATATGTTAATTTGGTAGTAGAAGATTTAAAGCAGCAATTAAATCTTATGCAAATCGAGCATTTTGCTGTTTATGGTAGGTCGAAGCATATTCATAGCATTGCCAATAAAATGAAGCGAAAAAATGTCGAAATCGATGAAATTTATGACGCTACCGCTGTAAGAATATTGGTCGAGACTAAAGAACAATGTTATGAGGTTTTAGGATTGATTCATGAGAGATGGCAGCAAATTTTAAAAGAGTTTGATGATTATATAATTAATCCTAAATCTAATGGATATCAGTCTTTGCATACTGCTGTTATTGGTCCAGAAGAGCGAGTTTTTGAAGTGCAAATTCGTACTTTTGAAATGCATGAGTTAGCTGAAATGGGGGTGGCTGCGCATTGGAAGTATAAAGAAGGTCGCTCGCAAGCTAAAGCTAGTCATGAAAGGAAGATTGAGTGGTTACGAGAAGTATTAGCCTGGCATAAAGATGTTGCTGAGCATAAAGGAGTTGCAAGTAATATAGAAACTGAGTTTTTAGAAGAGCGAGTTTATGTATTTACGCCGGATGGTGATATTCTTGATTTGCCAATTGGAGTAACTGCCTTAGATTTTGCATATCATGTGCACTCTCAAATTGGTCACCGCTGTCGTGGTGCTAAGGTAAACGGATCTATTGTCCCATTAACATACACATTACAGACTGGTGATAAAGTTGAAATCCTTACAGGTAAAGAAGAAAAGCCTTCGCGAGATTGGATAAATCCTAATTTAAAGTATTTACGTACTTCAAAAGCTAGAGCTAAAGTTCTGCATTGGTTTAAGCAACAAAATTTTGATAAAAACTGTGCTGAAGGCCATGAAATATTAGATAAAGAATTAAAAAATTTAGGGATAAAAGTAGACTCTTTGCAACCAGCCATAAATTCATTTAATTTTAAAACAGTTAATGATTTATATGCTGCCTTAGGAAGAGGAGATATTAAAGTTTCCCAGATATTAAATCAAATTTCCCCGCCAGATAAGACATCACAAACTTTACAGCAAATTATTAAACCAAGAAAAATAAAAGAAACAGGGAAAAGTGGTTTACGTCTTGAAGGAGTGGGGAATTTATTAACGCATATGGCTAGATGTTGCCAACCTTTACCAGGGGATGAAGTAATAGGGTATATTACGATCGGCAGAGGTGTGTCAATTCATAGAAAGGATTGTAGTAATATTTTAAGCGCAAATGACAAACAAAAAACTAGATTCTTAGAGGTTAGTTGGGGCGATGGTTCTAGAGAATATTATATGGTTAATATATTAATAAAAGCATTTGATAGGTCTACATTATTACGAGATATAACTTCGTTATTGTTTAACGAAAAGGCACATGTTTTTTCCCTTCAAACAGAAAGAAATGATCAGGAAAACATTTGTGTAATTAATATTACAATAGAAATTGATGGTTTAAATAGTTTATCTAGAATGATAGATAGAATAGGACAAATACCAAATGTTCTAGAAACTAGAAGGTTGATATAATTTTGAGTGCTTTTTGAAAAAGTCATAAAGTTTAAAAGAAAGGGTTAGTTATGAATAAAATTAAAACATTTAACGCGATCTTGATGATTACAGGAACTTCTGTAGGTACCGGTATATTAGGATTGCCAATTGTGACGAGTGAGGCTGGATTTTTGCCATCTCTAGGGGCTTTTTTAATTTCCTGGGTATTTATGACGGCTGCTGCCTTATATATTTTAGATGTTAAAATGCGCGTAAGAGGTAATTACAATCTTTCGAGTATGATTAAAATAACTCTAGGTAAAACAGGACAATTATGCTCTTCAACAATAGTTGTGTTATTACTGTACGCATTATTATGCACATACATGATGGCCGGTTCTGCTTGGTTTAGTGTTTTGTTGGCAGACTTTATTGTTTTACCAATATTTAAAATAATAATTATTTTTACTCTTTTATTTGCTGTTATTTTATATTGTGGAGAAAAACTTATTTATAATATTAATAATTTATTAGCATTTGGTTTAATGGTTGCATTTATTATTACTATTGGCGCAAATATTATTCCTGTAAATTATAATTTTCTTAATCAAGTAAATTTTCGAGAAATTCTGCCATCACTTCCTTTGTTATTAACTACCTTTGGTTTTAGCATTATTGTGCCTGCTGTTACTGAATATTTAGAATACGATGAAAAGTCAGCTAAATTTGCTATTTTAGTTGGAGGAGTAGTTGCTTTAATAGCTTATATAGTTTGGGAGTGGGTTGTACTTAGCCACATTCCACTGCATGGAGAAAATAGTTTTCAAAAATTAAAAGAAGTTGGGGATAATGGTACGGGAGTGATATTAGGATTTGTTGCTGCAACAAAAAATGAGATTGCTGATGTTTCAGGGAGGGTTTTTGCAATATTTGCAGCGGTTACTTCCTTTATGGGGGTGTCCATAGCGTTAATACATTTCTTAGCTGATAATTTAAAAATTCAAGCTGTTGGCCGTAAGCGCTTAGGATTATTAATTTTAGTATATGTTCCTCCGCTACTTATAACTAGCCTAGTACCAAATGCATTTGTGCAGGTGTTAAGCTTCGCTGGTATATTTGTAGCAGTATTATTGGGGTTATTTCCTGTTTTAATGATTTATAAGGTTGGTGTATCATCGAAAAATAAAAAACAGCCGAAAAAAATCTTTTTGTATATTACTGGCGTTTTTTTCGTATTGGTTATTATCCAAGAAATTATTAATTTATGCTTTTTATCATGAGGGAAAAAATGCCTGCCTATCTGGTCGCCACATATTACCAGATAGGCGGGTTTAATTTGTCTTTTTCGAAAGAAGTTTACTCTATTGTAAATATTTTTTTTAGACCTATTATATTTTTCTCAACGAAATTTTTGCTAAATCCTTTAACCATCGCTAAATCATTAATTGACTTAAATTGTCCTTTGGTTTGGCGGTAAATAATAATATTTTTTGCTCTTCCTGCACCAATACCTTTAAATGAATTAGTTAACGTTGCGGCATCTGCCTTATTTAAGTTAATTTTATTAATATTTTTTGTAATATTAGTTTCTGAATTTTGTGTGGGATTGGAAGAAATTGCTCCGATGGCTGGGGTAGATGCTATGCAAAGAGACAGTAAAATAGCAGAAAAGTTTGTAGACATAATAATTCTCCTTAATTTTAGTTGGACTATTTTGAGTATCTTGACAATTATTAGGGTACACGTTACGTAAGAAGAATAATGCAAAACTCACTACCTAAATATTGCTAATAATGTTTCAGATTGGCTCCATCTTTAAAAAACTACAATTTCCTAATAGTTCTCCAAAGTCGCATCGATTATTGCAATTAAAATTATATTTGTCGATATATTTTTTAAAAAGATTTTCTTTCCAGTCTCGTTATTTAGTGTAACTTCAGTTAAAATATCAAAATTAAAATTTAAGGAGTTATTAAACCCATGTTTAGAAAACTGAGAGGTATGTTTTCCAATGATCTATCTATTGATTTGGGGACGGCAAATACCCTTATTTACGTTAGAGATCGAGGTATTGTTTTAGATGAGCCGTCCGTTGTTGCGCAAAGAATCGAAGCTGGTCAGAAAAGAGTTGTTGCTGTAGGGCTTGAAGCTAAACGCATGCTTGGCCGTACTCCTGGTAATATTAATGCTATTCGTCCAATGAAAGATGGAGTGATAGCTGATTTCTTTGTAACAGAAAAAATGTTGCAGCATTTTATTCATAAAGTTCATGAAAATAAATTTCTTCGTCCAAGTCCACGGGTATTAGTTTGCGTTCCTTGTGGTTCAACTCAAGTTGAAAGACGAGCTATACGTGAGTCGGCTATGGGTGCTGGTGCGCGAGAAGTTTTTTTAATCGAAGAGCCAATGGCAGCTGCACTTGGTTCTGGTATGCCAGTGGAAGAAGCTAGTGGTTCGATGGTTGTAGATATTGGTGGTGGTACTACAGAAGTTGCAATTATCTCTTTAAGTGGTATTGTTTATCATCAGTCTGTCAGAATTGGTGGAGACAAATTTGACGATGCTATTGTTTCATACGTTAGACGAAATTATGGCACATTAATTGGTGAAACAACTGCTGAACGAATAAAACATGAAATTGGCTACGCTTATCCAAATCGCGAGTTATTTGAAATAGAAGTACGAGGCAGAAACCTTGCTGAGGGAGTGCCGCGAAGCTTTAAACTTACAAGTGGTGAAATTTTAGAGGCATTACAAGAACCTTTATCTGGGATTGTTGGCGCAGTAAGAGCTGCTTTAGAGTTAGCTCCACCTGAGTTGGCTGCTGATATCGCAGAAAGAGGAATGATTTTAACTGGCGGGGGCGCGCTTCTAAAAAACATGGACACGTTATTAATGGAAGAGACCGGTTTACCTGTTTTAATAGCCGAAGATCCATTAACTTGTGTTGCTCGTGGAGGCGGTAAAGCTTTAGAAACTATGGACTTACGCGGTGGCGATTTTCTTTCAACAGAATAATAGACTTTTTGTTAGCAAAAAGTCATCTTCTCTTAGATTTGCGCTCGCAATTATCTTGGCTTTTGCTTTAATGGTAGCGGATAGTCATGAGCGTTCTTTAGGAAATTTACGTGGTGTGTTTTCAGTATTTGTTGCACCATTACAATATGCCGTTGATTATCCACTTCGAGTTGTGAGTTGGGTTGGTTCATTACTTAGCAGTAAAAATACGCTTATTGCTGAAAATATGCAATTACGCTACAAGCAAACTATGCTGGAAGCTAAACTACAAAAACTTGTTGCCTTGCAGGCCGAGAATTCAGAATTAAAAAACTTATTATTGACTGTTTCACCAGATAAAGCCAAATCAATGGTGGCACAAATTTTAGCGGTGGATACTTCTAGTAATCGTCATCTACTAGTTTTAAATAAAGGTAGTAGAGATGGTGTCATTCCTGGTCAGGCTGTACTTGATGCTAAAGGAGTTATGGGTCAAATAATAGACGTTGGCTTAATGACTAGTACAGTTCTTCTGATATCTGATATTAAGGGTGCTGTGCCTGTTAGAAATGATAGAACTGGAGAAAGAGCAATACTGGTTGGCAATAATAGTATGAGTAAGTTATCTTTAATCAATCTTCCAAAAACATCTTCTGTAGTTAAAGGGGATTTACTAGTGACATCCGGACTTGGTAGAAGATTTCCAGAAGGATATCCAGTTGGTGTGGTAAATGCTGTATTTAGTGATACCGACGATGACTTTATTAAAGTTGAAGTAAAGCCAGTTGCCTCATTAAATAACAGTAGGTTGGTGTTATTAATTTGGCCTGAAATGGGGCATAATGATTTAACTATGCAGATCAGTGAAAGATTAAAAGTTCTAGAAGGATTTGCATGAATACCATTAATACTAAATTATTTTCTAGTTTAATTTTAGTTTTTGTGTTAACTATTGTACCACTACCTGATGGAGTAAACGCCCTACGTCCAGCATGGGTATTAGTTTTTATATTATATATTCAATGTTGTTTGCCTGAGTACTTTAGGATAACCTGGGTTTTTTTACTTGGTTTGTGTTTGGATGTGTTATGTGGTAGTGCAATGGGATTCCATTCTCTTGCTTTATTAGCAACAGCTTGGATTGCAAGTGGCAGAGGAAGAGGATTTGAGTATTATTCAATTGCTCAGCAAATGAGTGTAATTGTATTGTTCTGCTTGGTTTACCAGTTTTTTATATATTTATTAGATGCTTATTTTGGAATTGCAGGTGACATTAAATATGTATTTGGCTCATCCTTTTTAAGTGTTCTAGTTTGGCCTTGGTTGCGATTTTTTATTTCTCCTCATAAAGTAGCAGTTTTGAAAAATCGTTAGTTTAAATGGAGCTTATTAATGTTAAATTTAATGCGCTCTACGGTCTGTTGGCAATTGGTAGTGCGAGTAAATTTTGACCGTACAACCAATTGTCAACAGGACCATAATCTAGGATTGGGAAATGACTTTTAATAAAATAAAAATACCTGAAAATGGAAGTGCCATTACAGCAAATGAAGATTTAAGTTTAAATGTTCCTGATAATCCTATCATCCCATTTATTGAAGGTGATGGCATTGGACATGATGTAACAAATGCGATGCGCATGGTAGTTGATGCTGCAGTGGATATTGCTTATGGTGGGAATAAAAAAATTTCTTGGATGGAAATTTATGCTGGTGAGAAGGCTGTGGAAATTTACGGTGACAATCAGTGGTTACCGCAAGAAACTTTTACTGCGATTAAAGATTATTTAGTAGCAATAAAAGGCCCACTTACTACTCCAGTAGGTGGTGGCATTAGATCGTTAAATGTATCAATTCGTCAAGAGTTAGATTTATATACATGTCTTCGTCCGGTAAGATATTTCCATGGCGTTCCTAGTCCACTAAAAGAGCCATGGAAGACTAATATGGTAATCTTTAGAGAAAACTCAGAAGATATTTATGCTGGTATTGAGTGGGCTGCAGATACAGCTGAAGCGAAAAAAGTAATTAAATTTTTACGTGAAGAAATGGGAGTTAAAAAAATACGTTTTCCTGATAACTGTGGAATAGGTATTAAGCCGGTTTCTAAGCAAGGTACAGATAGAATAGTAAGAGCAGCAATTCGATACGCGATAGAGAATAATAAAGACTCAGTTACTTTAGTGCATAAAGGTAATATCATGAAATTTACCGAGGGTGCATTTAAAGATTGGGGGTATAGTCTGGCTAAAACGGAATTTAATGCTAAAGATTATCAAGGTGGCCCATGGATGGAAATTACTAATCCAAACACTGGTAAACCAATCATTATCAAAGATGTAATCGCAGATGCATTTTTACAACAAATATTATTGCGACCAGATGAATATAGCGTAATCGCCACTTTAAATTTAAATGGGGATTATATTTCTGATGCATTAGCTGCTCAAGTTGGAGGCATTGGAATTGCACCAGGAGCAAATATGGGTGATAAAATTGCTGTATTTGAGGCGACTCACGGCACGGCACCAAAATATGCTGGGCAAGATAAAGTTAATCCTGGATCTTTAATTTTATCAGCTGAGATGATGCTAAGACACATTGGGTGGACAAAAGCCGCAGATTTAATTATAGATAGCATGCAAAAAGCAATAGATGCAAAAACTGTTACTTATGATTTTGAGCGTCAAATGGAAGAGGCAATTTTAGTTAGTTGTTCTGGATTTGCTCTAGCAATGATTAAAAACATGTAAAATGCAACTTTTTTATTTTGCAAAAATTGTGATTTTAACTGGCTTTACCGGTCATTTAAGTCTATAAAAAAAGTATAGGGCGTGTGTGTTATGGGACATAGGATAGAGGTAGATGAACGAACAGCTATATCACCAAAATCAAGTGCCGTAACGCAGCTATCAGAGCCAAAAAAATATAAAATATTTTTATTGAACGATGATTACACGCCCATGGACTTTGTAGTTCATGTATTGCAAAAGTTTTTTTATATGAATGCAGAAGTAGCTACAAGAATAATGCTAGAAGTACATCGTCAAGGAAGAGGATTGTGTGGAATATTTTCACGAGATGTAGCAGAAACGAAAGTTGTCCTAGTGAATGATTTTGCTAGGCTTAACCAATATCCATTGTTATGTAATATGGAACGAGAATAAATCTGAGCATTTTAGCAATGGTGGAAAAGGAGCAACGATCATGCTAAATAAAGAACTTGAGTTTACTTTGAATCTAGCATTTAAGGATGCTAAAGAGCGGCGTCATGAATTTATGACAGTTGAGTATTTATTGTTAGCATTGCTTGATAATCCATCCACTGGAAATGTTTTGCAAGCTTGCGAGGCAAATATAGAAGAGTTGCGCCGTGATTTAGAAGAATTTATCAACGAAACAACCCCAATCATTCCTGCAGATGATAATACACGTGAAACTCAGCCGACTCTAGGCTTTCAAAGAGTTTTGCAAAGAGCTGTATTTCATGTCCAGTCTGCTGGTCGAACGGAAGTTAGCGGCGCAAATGTCTTAGCAGCTATTTTTAGCGAGCAAGATAGCCAGGCGGTTTATTTCTTAAGAAGAGAAAATATCACGCGATTAGATGTAATAAACTATATTTCGCATGGCGTTTCAAAGTATAAAAATACAGAATTACGAGATGGTATTCATCAGTCTTTAGATGAAGATATGATTGGTGCTGAAAGCACAGAATCTCCTTTAGAAAGTTATTGTATGAATTTAAATAAACGTGCTCGTCTCGGTAAGATAGATCCGCTAATAGGTCGAAATGAAGAGATTCAAAGAACTGTGCAAGTTTTATGCAGAAGACGAAAAAATAATCCTTTGCTTGTTGGTGAAGCAGGTGTAGGTAAGACAGCAATTGCTGAAGGTCTAGCTAGAAAAATAGTAAATGGAGAGGTTCCAGAGGCAATTAAAAAATGCACAGTATATTCTTTAGACTTAG